>CEUF01042701.1_pt1 | contig 20763 bp, 11 predicted proteins | sample 531461 | NCBI WGS metagenome assembly CEUF01 (sample SAMEA2623350, study PRJEB7988) | marine metagenome | biome: marine biome (ENVO:00000447); feature: surface water layer (ENVO:00002042); material: "saline water (ENVO:00002010), including plankton (ENVO:xxxxxxxx)" | depth 5 m | reverse complement strand
ATTCCTGATGAAGCTGATAATGGCTTACTTCACACTCCCTGCACTATCTCAATGGCCAAAACCTCGAATCCACACACCGGAGGTAGTCAGTTTTTCTTGATACCAGAAGACAGCACTCCTAGTCACTTAGACGGCGTCCACACAGTATTTGGCGATGTTGCTGATGGCTGCGAGCATATTACTTCGATCAGCGAGGTTCAAACACCTAACAAAAACCCGAGTGACCCTCAAAACAGCGATGAGCCTTACAACCCAGTAACATTAGTTAGCGTTACTACCAATGGCGGAACAAACACTCCTTGGTGGTATTTCTGGTAGGGTCAAATCATCCAGCAAAGCGTTTGATTGATAGATGTCTTTGATTTAGGTCTGACCATGGCGACCATTGACACCTTCAATACGAAGCGACAACTGTCGATTGGTGGCGACTATTATTCAATCTCCGGTCTCGATGAAAACGGCATCGATACCTCACACTTACCCTATTCAATTAGAATCCTACTTGAGGGTGCACTGAGGGGTAATGATGGTTTCCTAGTAACGGAGCAGGATGTGCGAAACATCGCTGGTTGGCAAGCCAATGGCGAGCGTGGCGAAATACCCTTCCGACCATCCAGAGTAATCTTACAAGATTTCACTGGAGTTCCAGCCGTGGTCGATCTAGCAGCCTTGCGAGATGCCATGGTTGAGATGGGTGGTAATGCTGAGAAGGTAAATCCTCAGGTGCCGGTTGATTTGGTTATTGACCACTCAGTGCAAGTGGATATTTCCGGTGCGTTTGAAAATGCTCTAGAGATGAACCTTGACATTGAATATCAGCGCAATATGGAGCGTTACACTTTCTTGAAGTGGGGCCAAAAATCGCTCAAAGATTTCCAAGTTGTGCCACCTTCGAGAGGAATAGTTCATCAGGTTAATCTCGAATTCTTGGCCAGTGTGGCACGGCAAGAAAATGGTGTGTGGCTTGCTGATACACTAGTTGGCACCGATTCTCACACGACTATGATTAATGGTTTAGGTGTCCTAGGTTGGGGTGTAGGTGGTATCGAAGCTGAAGCAGTTATGCTTGGTCAGCCAATTTACATGCTTGCACCAGATGTAGTAGGAGTTCGTCTGACGGGGAAATTAAACCCCGGAGTCACGGCAACAGACATGACACTGCGCATTGTTGAGATGCTCAGAGAACACGGCGTTGTTGGAAAATTTGTCGAGTTTTTCGGGAGTGGAATGGCTGCGTTAACTTTGGCTGATCGGGCAACAATCGCTAACATGGCGCCGGAGTATGGTGCTACTTGCGGCTTTTTCCCCGTCGATGAGCGGACTTTGGAATATATGCGTCTCACCGGCAGGGAAGACGAGGCAATTCTTGGAGTAGAAGAATACTGTAAAGCTCAAGGTCTGTGGTATGATGTTAATAACGCAGAAAAATCCTATACGGCCCTATTGGAGTTGGATCTAGATACAGTACAGCCAGCACTTGCTGGACCAAAACGCCCGCAAGACAGAGTAGATTTGACTGACATGAAGTCACACTTTATCGAATCACTAACTGCAGAATTGGGCCACCAAGGTCATGGTTTAAGCGAGGCTGAGCTATCTAACAGTGCTATTGTCGACTACAACGGGGAAAAGTTTGACCTGAACCATGGTGATGTTGTTATTGCAGCAATTACTTCCTGTACCAATACTTCAAATCCCGGTGTTATGTTAGCAGCCGGTCTACTTGCGCGCAATGCAAGAAAGCGTGGCCTGATGGTTAAACCGTGGGTGAAAACCTCGCTCGCTCCCGGAAGTAGAGTGGTCACAGAATACTACGAGGCTACAGGTCTTCAAGAAGATCTGAACGAAATGGGCTTCAATGTCGTGGGTTATGGCTGCACCACCTGTATTGGTAATTCTGGCCCTCTACCAACAGAAATTGATGATGCAATAGAAGAATCAAATTTGATAGTCGGCTCGGTAATTTCTGGTAATAGGAATTTTGAAGGCAGAGTTCACAGTAAAGTCAAGGCCTCCTATCTTGCTAGCCCACCATTGGTTGTGGCGTATGCAATCGCAGGGAATTTAGAAGTAGATTTGCATACTGAACCACTTGGATACTCCAGTGAAGGCGAGCCAGTTATGTTATCCGATGTATGGCCAACTGATGAGGAATTAGCCGATGCATTATCGGCAATCACTCCAGAAATGTTTAGACAGCGCTATGCTGATGCGATGAATGAGCCACGCTGGGACTCAATTCCAGCGGAGACTAGCCCGCTTTACCAATGGGAAGAAAACTCCACCTACATTAGATTGCCAACTTTTTTCTCCGGCCTGAGCTCGCAACCCGAACCGATCTCATCCATTCATGATGCAAAGGTGTTGCTAAAACTAGGCGATTCAATTACCACAGATCACATCTCACCAGCAGGCTCCTTCCCCAAAACAGGTCCAGCAGGTCAGTGGTTGGTTGAGCGAGGTGTTGAACAACGTGATTTCAATTCCTTCGGAAGCCGCCGTGGCAATCATGAAATTATGATGCGAGGGACATTTGCTAATGTAAGAATTAGGAATCAAATGGCGCCAGGAACTGAAGGTGGATACGCTAAACATCCACAATCTGGTGAGGTAGTCTCCGTCTACGATGCGGCAAATGGTTATGATGGACCAAAAGTTGTTCTCGCCGGTTCCCAATATGGTACTGGCTCATCTCGAGATTGGGCGGCGAAAGGGACCTACCTACTAGGTGTGAAAGCCGTAATTGCGACATCTTTTGAGCGAATTCATCGTTCCAATTTAGTTGGCATGGGCGTACTTCCCCTGACATTCAAAGCAGGCGAATCTCACACTTCCCTTGGCCTCGACGGCAATGAGGCCTACAGCATACCGATTACGGATGATGTTGAGCCTTTGCAAATGTTAACTGTCACGGCAACTAAACCAGATGGTAGTGTCATTGAATTTGAGGCACAAGTTAGGCTCGACACTCCAGTTGAAGTTGAGTATTATCGTAACGGCGGAATCTTGCACACGGTTCTGCGCCAGTTGGCTAAATAGAGCGTCATCTTGAAGGCAGGTTAGTTTGAGGATTTCATATGGCGGAACTTAAGGGATTTGTCCAATATCGTTTTCGTTCCGATGAAAATGACACCGAGATACTGCTACGTGGTGATGCAGATTGGGTCCGAAGTAAAGTTGCCGAACTTGGTTTAGAGGGAGTCGGTTGGATGATGCCAATCGGCCAAGAAGTGAAAGCCACAAATACATCAGGAATATCATCTAAAACCAAAGCCAACGTTGACATTGATGTCGATGATCAACCACTGGGCGACAAGCCTCTGGATATGGGTCCCGAACCCGACCCGTCTCGTATTCCGGTAGTCAGAAGGCCGATTGGAGAATTAGATTTAGATAGTGAATTACGAGCACTTGGGCTTGACAATCTAACTAAACCTGACCCGATTGAACTAATGGACATTTTTTCTGAACTGGATGAACCATTACCCGTGCAGGGTACAATGAGTGTTGATCCAATGGCAGAGGCATGGCTTCGAGAATTGATGAATATTGTCGTTCGTGATTACGGTTTTACTGCGTTAAAAACCAGTGATATTGAAGAGATTGCGAGCAAAAAGTTGGGTAATCGCGAGGGGACAGCGCTTGAAGTCTGGCTCGAGTCATTATTTTCGGCGGGTAAACTGGTTAAAGTTCACGGTGGCGATGCCATCGGTTGGGGTCCATCGCCGCGTTGGTTAGCCGGTAAAGTTTGATAACTTTTGGCCGGATTGATATTTGCCTATTTCGCTCTACTGTTACGCATGTAGCATGTTGATTAAAGGACAAAATTCCAAAGCAATTAAAGTGGTAGTATGTGTGGCTCAACAAGTGATGATGATGTTTTCCCAAGACAATCTCTTCAAAGCCCGCGCAAGAAGCATCTTACTTTGTATGTTGATGGTACTTTCCACTACCGCAGCATTAGCAACTACTGCAAGTGCTTCTCAAGCAAGAACTTACACCACAAATCGTGACCCCCATGATGTTGCTATCGGGGATTTCAATTGCGACGGTCACAACGACATCGCAGTGGCAACGGATGGAACACATACCATCACTGTGCTATGGAATGACGGTAATGGTGATTTCTCTGAACGCCAAGACATCTGGGTATCTGCCAACCAAGATAGAAATGCTGATTGGGACGAGTTTTCCAACGTGCAGTTCATCGAAGTCGGTGAGTTCACTGGGGACAGCGCTATTGACATTGTAATTTTCCAAAGAAACAATCCTTTCAAGACCAACGATGATGGCTCTCCAGCCGGTGAACCAGGAAACGTTACTATTATCGAAAACGGCGGATGTAACGAGAAGACTTGGTCAATTGGCGCTCGATTTACTCACTTCTGGGCTTGGGACCTAGAGGTGTCTGATCTAAACCAAGATGGCAACGATGACGTGATGATTTTGGACCTACAAGCAGACATAACCACTCAAAGGGTCGTAACTTATCTCGGACCAGTGTCTTCCAACACTCAAGGTATTATCACGAATTTAGGACCATCTCAACAGAATACCTACCGAGCCTTTGCTGCAGGTGATTGGGGAGAATCACAAGTTGGTGGTGGATTCGGCGGCGGTGGAACTTGTTTCGATAATGATTTGTGGTTGCTAAGGAGCGAGGGTCTAGACTACGCAACAGGCCAGGTAACAAATCCTGGGCATGATGATAACGTGTCAATTGTTGAGTTCAACTGTCAAACTAACTCCTTCCCACTAACATATACCTTCTCTACCACTCCAACTAGTACTTCTGAGCACGTCATAAATATGGCAACTGTAACTTCACAAGACCTAGATGTTGCTGATATTGATGGAGATGGCGTGGCTGATGTTTTGGCATTAAATGATGAAAACGTTGTGAATGTCACGTATGTTACTTCGAGTGCCTCAGGGACATGGTCGAATCCACAAACAGCATACTTCGGACCATACATTTCGTGGAGTATCACTATCGCTGATTTGAACGGTGATTCTGAACCCGACTTCATCAATCCAACAATTGCTTACCAGCAGAATTCAACTGACTCTGCTGGTGGCACATCATCTAACTTTTTCCTCAACTATCCTACCTCAATTCAGGTCACATTATCTGACGGTAGTGGTGGGCACTTGAGTCCACTATCATACGCTGCTGGTCGCCGACCACACACTGCTGAGGTTGGCCAACTTGCCGGTGGCGCAAATTCAGCCCCGGATATTGTTGTAGCTCACAAGAACTGGCGATTTGGCGGTTGGAGAGACAACTTTGGCTGGGACGGTCAATACGACACCATCACGGTCATTGAAATGGACAACAAGGACCTGTCAGTTTCCGGCATAGAAATTTCTCCTGTAGACCGCTATATTGGCTATGTAGGTGAAGGTTCTAGAGAGTTAAATGTCACAATCACCAACACAGGTATGGATGTTCTCAATGGTCAAAGTGCCACTCTCGATGTCGAATTGAAGATTGTTGACGAACTCAATTCAACCAACCAAACAGTGTATGCTAACGATTGGGACAGCCCTGAGGATTTGGGAGTCTGTGGTAGCGGCTGTACGTGGGACTACATTGACTATGTTGAAGCTGGAACTCACCACTGGCAAGAGCAAACTACACCTTCATCTGGTTCAGGAACCGACCCGGATGAATCGCAGGCTGATTATTCAGCCAACTATCTGAACCCTACTCATTTCATGTGGTCAGGAGAGACGGTTACCAATAGTAGCGGTGGCGAATGGACTGGCTACGGTAAGAATTGGGATGAAGCAATGGTCCTTAGGGACGTTGACTTAACAGGCTCAGACCGTGCGTTCATGAGCGTTGAATTGTTCCAAGACCTTGGATTCGGTGCGCTAGGTAGCGCAGACACTAACGGCTTCGTGGTCGGAGATGTTTGGGACGACTTAGCGATGATTGAGGTAGGTAGCGAGGAGACCGGTTGGTCGGTCATCAACTGTCCAGTCTCTGCATACATCTCCGGTGCATGTTTCTCGGGTAAGTCCATGTGGGGAGGTTTCGACCTTGATCGAGCTTACAAGGAGAATGTTGTCGGTGGATATGCTGAAGGTCTGTACTACTATGGAATATACGCTTTCAACACTTTCTACGGCTGGAACAACTTTACTGACGAGGGCTTTGGAACCTTTGATTTGAGTCCGTGGGCCGGTGAAACAATTGACTTAAGATTTAGATTTAGAACCGGTTTTGAAGGCTCAGTTGCCGACGACAATGAATCATTGTGGACTGGAAACGATGGATTTGGTGTTGATAATCTAACCATCACCAAGCAAAACACTGCCTTCTTCCCGAATGTCCAAAATCAGCAAACTCAAATCAACCTGAATAATCTTGGTCCAGGTCAGGAATATGTGGCAAACTTGCAGGCAAATTTCCTCAATGACACGACATACCGTATTTCTGCAACGCTGTCCAACAACGGCTGGGATGAACAATCCTTGAACGATGAAATTATTGGTTATGTGACGCCGTTCAATCTGTTTGATCCGGCGTTAGAAGCGATTGACTTCTTCTCGCCCGGTGGCCTATATGCCCAAGGAACTTATCCAATATCTGCGACAACTAACAACTGGGGTAATACTGTAGTTGACTTTGACATTACTGCAACTGTATTCACCGCAGATCCATCTACTGTCAAGTGTGGAGATCCAACAACGGATTGTATCATCACATTCGACAATGCGACCGACGGAACACGATATACTGAGAGTAATAATCCAAAGGGCTCGTTATACAACGACACAGTTTTGTGTCCTTCAGAAATTGTGTTTAACAATGAAGCATATTGGTTCGGACATCCATGTCTATCACAAACCGGCACGCTCGGATACGGTGACGCTTGGGAGAATGAGACAATGACAATAATCGATGTCGACATGACCGAGTTGTCAGGTGACTTCGTTTCGATGTCATTCGAATATTATGCTGATACATTCTATGAAGTCGATTCCCAAGGAAATATTGAGCCAAGCGATTATCTTGCGCTAACCGTTGACTTTGAGAAGGAGGCCACAGAGTACTCAGGTATCATTTACGGTCAGTGGAATGACTACAATGAAGACGGAACCTGTCAGATAGATGAGGACGGAAATGGTATAGTCAACGCTACCAACCCAATTGATTTCGATGAGATTGAGTATATTGGAGACCCAAGAACTACCGATGGTTTGAGTGGCAACTGGAACGTATTCTTCAACTCTGATGGCCTAGTCAAGACAACCAGCCTTGATTTGACCCATCTATATGTGCTAAACACAACATCTGCTGATTCGGCTGATTGGGATACCCAGTGTATGAGTCTAGCAGATTCTGAGGTGCAGATAAACTTCGATTTCTACTCCGATGATGATGGTAGAAATGGTATCAATGACGGATTCAGAGGTGTCGGTGTAAACAACATAACACTCAAAGAATTCACATTTGTTGAAGATGCATCATACGAGATCAGTAGGACTGGTGTCGATGCAGAAGACGTTTCAACCGATCTAATTGCCGACCATGACTTCATTTCGGGTGTATACATGGTTGAAGTTGAAACAGTCTTTGACAACACAACAGCTGGAACTAATTGGTTTGGTGCTGAAGAACTATCCACTGCAAATAACATCAAGAGAGTCATCTTCGATGTAAAGTCAGTTGAAATCTCTCTGAGTCAACCAAACAAATTGGCTTGTCTAGAAGAGGTTAGGCTGAACTGTGTCCTACCAATAGACAGTTCATTGACTCACAACTGGGATATCTCTGCTACCAACGGTGTGTTAGAGGGCGACTATCTATTCTACATGAACATCTTCGATGAAACCACAAATTCGCTTGCTCACACCACAAACGCTGGTCCAGCCCAAACCTTGGTACCCGGACAAAGAATCGATTTGTCTTTCACCCCGTGGGCTGGCTATCAAGATGGTCATACCTACAACATTAGCTACCATGCTGAGTTAGATGACGGAACCCCATCTGGAGACGCAAGATTCTTCCATGCTACATTCGCTGAAGATGTTGACATCGCGATTCTTTCCGATAAGACCTCTGGAACCTCGACTATAATCGAGGACTTAGCCATCATGGGCAAGACCTACACACAATTTACCATGAATGACTGGGACACCTACTTCAAGACAAATTGGTTTACCAACTACGATAAGATAATCCTGCCATGGCAGGATTTCAACACCGCTAAGGATGACGGTGGGGCTTACTACAAGACGCTATCTGAAACAGTCAACAACGTAAATCGAAAACAAGTCCTAGTTAACTTCATGAGCAGTGGCGGAACCATCCAAGCTCACCTTGCACCACATGGCACTCAGACCTACGGCTTAGGAACAAGTTTAGAACCACGTCTTCCGCTTGGTTTGGAGATAACCGATAAGACCAATGGAGCCGAAATATTGTTTGGCGATATTGAGATTTATGATCCATTCCATCCGCTGATGAGTAGCATTAATGTAAGCAACTTTGAGGGCTTTAGTCCAGTGGCATCCTCTGCATTAGACATTGGCAGCGAGGCAACAAATGATGTGCCAAAGATTTGTTCAGGCAACCAGAATGTGGCCAAGTTCCAGTCTATAATTCACGACAGAGATGATACCGATGATGTCCTGCTCGGAGTTTGTAGCTACGGTGCAGGCGGTATGATAATCTCGACAATCGATGTAGAGACTAATTCTGAAGACGCTAATAGTTTAGAATTCGCTCTGCTGAAGAACCTGCTTGAATACCAAGTTAACGACTATCCTAACCCATTCGGAGAGATGCGTGAAGGAACTGATATTCTAATCAACGGAGTCGTACCCGACCCTGCGTTGGGTGCAGGTTATGCAACATATTACATGAAGAGCAACGCAGAAATCACTTTCAGTTACCAATCCGATGCACAAGTTGACTTACGCACAGATTGGTTAATTTCCGGCCCAACCTCTTGGGATATGGCTACTATGGCACCAGGACAGATCGATCATTATGTTTCACCACTCTTTGATCTAGAATCCTCGCCAACCATGACATTCTGTAAGTCAATCGGTACTCAAGGCCTGTGCAAGCAGGAAGAGCAGTGGACGGTAACATTGTGGTTGCACGATGACAACGGCCACTCCAGAATGCTGCAGGTAACTGTTGAAACTAATGATGCAAATGCCGACGCATTCAATCCGATTGCCGATGCATATGTTGTAATCAAGGATACTTATGCTGATAACATCAATCTCGTTGGCACATGTTCAATTAATGATAATTATCCTAAGTATGAAATTATCCTCGATGAAAGCGGCCAAATTCCGATTGAATTTAATGCAGGCAACTCAAGTGACCCGGATGCACTAGAAGGCTCTGGTATCGAACGTTATGAGTGGGAAGTTACTTTCGATAAGCCATGGGATGACCCGATAAGCTTGAATTCAAACACATACGTAAACTACGAAGCAAGTCAGGGCGTATGGACCTACGTATTTGGCGGCTATGGTGTAGACGAGAATGGTGAATCCTATGCTGGTAGAAACTTGACCTTCAACCCGAACACTGAAGCACCAATTCAACCAATTAAGGTCAAGCTAGCTGTCTACGATAAATCTGGCAAGTGGGATGATGATATGGAATTCTGTTTCGATGTCAAACCTCAAGGATTTGGTGACGAGCCCCCAGTTATCGACTTCACCAACTGGGCGGACCGAGTTGGATACACAGATTCGTATTTCAATCTGTCAGGATTTGTTGTCAGTGGCTCAGACGAGAGTGATACTTTCATTGAGATAACCACCGACGAAGCGCTGCTTGATGAAACAGATTTCTTCATCAGAGAAGCCGCAAAGGGCACTGGTGAGCTAGCAGTTCTATCCAACAGCATTGGAACAGGAGATTCGTTTGAGTTGAGTCTCAACATTGACGCATTCCATTCCAATGTCTCGCGCGATGTTGAAATATACATCCGAGTTTACGAGTTTGATCCGTCAAAAGATACTGCTAAGCGATGGGTTACAGAACAGCAATTGAGCCCACTTGACCCTAACTACGTCCAGTTATACAACCCGACATCAATCACGCTAACACTGCCAATATGCCGTGGAGTTGAAGTTCCAGCTGAGGTTGATCTAAACGACAAAACAGGACGCTGGATATTCGTTTCCGGACAATGTCAGTGGGAAGGGGATTACAGTCTGGTTGATGGAGAATGGATTGAGCCAACAGTCGACGATGATGATGGTGCCCAGGCTACTACTAACGTTATGTTCATTGGAATTGGTGCACTAGCAATAATCATAATTGTTGTTTTGACGCTGTTATTCCTCCGCAGAAGTGGTGCAGAAGGAATGGATGGTGATTACAAAGATTTCAACCTCACTGGTGCTTTCCAACAAGATCCAGTAGAACAGTATGTCCAACAACTAATTGCTCAGGGTTACCCTGAAGAAACTGCTAGAGCATATGCGCAGCAGTATGCAGCCCAAGCAGGCTTAGGTGGAGCAGCAGCAAGTGCTGCCCCAGCAGCAGCTCCAGCGGCAGCAACCAATCCTGCGATGGAAGCGGCATATCAGCAATACTACCAGCAATTTATCTCGCAAGGTTATGACGCACAGACTGCGGCAGCGTATGCCCAGCAGTATGCAGCACAATACGTTCAACAGCAGCAATAAGCAACGCCTGAATTGATTGGCTCATGGGTCAATGAGTTCAAAAGAGACAGGTTGCAGGCATGCCCATGGACAAGACTGACAAGTATACAGTTGCCGATATTTCACTGGCTGATTCAGGAGCGTTGAGAGTTGATTGGGCGAGAGCGAGAATGCCTGTTTTAGCTGCTTTGAAAGAAGAAGCTCTGAACACCAAGCCACTGGCAGGAATGAAGGTTGCAGGTTGTCTTCACGTAACAAAAGAAACTGCAGTTCTCATCGAGACAATCGCCGCGGCGGGAGCCGAAATCTCGTGGTCTGGATGCAATCCGCTATCAACTCAGGACGACGTTGCTGCGTGGTTAGCCGCTGAGGGTTACTCCATTCACGCTTGGCACGGACAAAGCGTTGAAGACTTCTATTGGTGCATCGATAAGACTCTTGAATTCAAACCAACCCTTACGCTGGACGATGGCGCAGACCTAATCGTAAGAGTTCATGGCGAGAAAAGTGAGTATGCAGACGGTGTTATTGGTGGAACTGAAGAAACCACAACAGGTGTCCACAGGCTGAGAGCAATGGGTAAGGCAGGAGACCTCAAATATCCAGTAATCGCTGTCAACGATGCGATTACTAAGTGGGATTTCGATAACGTATACGGAACTGGTCAATCAACCATTGATGGTATACTAAGAGCGACATCTGTGCTCATTGCCGGTAAGACCTTTGTTGTTGCTGGATACGGTCACTGCGGCAAAGGAGTTGCCATGCGTGCTCAAGGAATGGGTGCTAATGTTATCATCACCGAAGTCGATCCTCTCCCAGCACTGAGAGCAGTAATGGACGGTTTCAGAGTAATGAAGATGGACGAGGCGGCAAAACATGGTGACATATTTTGCACGGCTACCGGAATGAAAGATGTCATTGTCGGCCGTCACTTTTCATCAATGAAAGACGGTGCAATAATTTCAAACACTGGACACTATGACTGTGAGATTAATATTGAGGACCTCAAATCACAAGCCTCCAGTGATAGAACCATTAGAGATAATAATGTTGAGTATACTATGAAAGATGGCAGGAAGATTTTCCTCCTAGCAGATGGACGTTTAGTCAATCTAGCTGCTGCTGAGGGCCACCCATCTGAGGTTATGGATATGTCATTCGCTAATCAATACCTAGCGCTTTGCCGCTTGGCAAAGGAAGGCTCGGAAATGCAACCAATTGTTTACGATATTACAACAGAGCAAGATCAAGGACTTGCTGTGACAAAATTAGCAACTTTAGGGTTTTCTATTGACAGTTTAACAAATGACCAAACTGCATACTTAGATGACTACAACGCTGGAACGTGATTATTCTTCTTCATATGGCTCAGCGCCATCTGCTTCCCAGAAGGGCGAATCCCCGTCTTCGATATGGCCAATTTCATCAAGGTGTGAATCAAAGTCTGGCAATTCTAGGTTCCAATTCTTTGGTAATTTGTTCTTCTCTTCAACAATCATGAGCATTCTTTCCTGCCATGCAACAGGTTTTCTTTGAAGAATATACATATAGAGCACTGAGGTTCTTATCTCCTCGGAAATTATGCTAAATCCGGATGATGATTCAAAATTCATCGCCCGCAGTAAGTTAAATGCTGGTCGGTTGATGGTTCTAAACATATTTTTGGTAAACCTCATTCCGGCGATTACTGCGATGAAAATTACTATGCTTGTAAGACAGAATGCGCCAAGTCCTTCTCCGGCAAGAAAGTTCGACAGAACGATTACACCAAATAAGACTGGAACGGTAATCAGCATGAAGATTGTAGTCTCTGAGACTGGTGCTTTGCGCATTTTTGTTTCTATTGCTGCCCACCCTGGATGACGTCTCTCCCACGGTTTGAAGTGACCATCTGAATTCTGCTGGACTGCTGCATTAAACAGGCCTAGCAGCTGGTGAACACGGCCGTATTGGCTAGTTGCAACGTCCATATTTTCATTGAGTATTGTTTCAATCCGCTCACGACCTTCTTGATATAGACCTAAGTCAGCTAAGATTGTTGCTTGTTCAATTAGTGGGGTAACTTCGTAAGGTGCGTGCACTCGAACCTGTTGCCACCAATCTAAGGCATCGAACATCAAACCTAACTCATCTGCTAGTAATCTCCCACCGCGCACCCACATGTCGATTCGTGTCGGATCTAACTTGGTAATTGTTCTAACAGCCGTAAGAGATTTTGAGGCATCAATCAGATTTGCAGCTTTACCGTCTGCTAACAAGTGAGCATCAGATATTAATTGCCAAGCATCAACATGCTCAGGGTCTAATTTGACTGCTTGATAGGCCTTCTCTAAGGCACCCTCTCTGTCGCCTGAGTCCAGTGCTTCGATTGCATCCAAGTAATGATTCTCAGCACTCACATTTGGGTGGTTGTGAATGAATTACTTAATCATCGCGATTTTTCCTGCGTGAGCGGGCATTTAACGGCTGAGGCCCTCTATTGTGCGCATGATTAGCAGATTTACCTCTGGCTTTTCGAAATTTGCGATTATTATCTGGGCGGGCTGGTCTGTTTCTAGTTTGGTTGTTATGGCGGTGAGATGGTCTATCTCGGCTCGAGGAACCGCTTTTTGGCTCACCACATCGATTGCATTCCTTTCTGAATGAGAAATTTACATTGCTACACTTTTGGCATACCCAATCATTATCAGCGAAAATTTTGTTTTGACCTCCGCCATCTCTTGAATCACGCCTCCTAAAGTCTCGCCCTCTGCCATCGCCACGGTTGGTGTTACGGCGGTCAGACTCACGGCGATTGTCTCTTCTATCTCTTCTATTGTCACTACGCGGATTGTCCCGCCAGTTTGGCCTAGATTGATTATCACGATTTGATTGGCTGTAGCGGCTTCGATTATCCTGTCGGTTTGTCCTAAATTGATTATTACGGTGTGATCGGTCACCTCTCTCGCGATTGTGAGACTGGCGTGGTTTGTTTCCGGCATGACGAGTTCCACGATTGCTCTCACGATTGTCCTGTTTGGCAATCTTTGGCCTAATCTGGGCTTCACAACCAATGAAATCATTTGGGTTCATCTTTCTATCAAGGTGTGCGATGTGAGCAATTGGGCTGTCTGTGCTACCGAGGACTGCATCAATCTTGCCTATGTATGTACCGTCATCGATTCTAACAATTATTGAACCGAGTGCCGGAGAGGAGCCGGTGAAAGGAGCTATCAAACCACCTTCGTGACTCAGTGCCTCAACTGTTGCCTTGAACATTTTTTTACTTCCGTTCAGATTTTATTCTTCATCCCTTCTGATAAGTGCCGCACCAGCCAGCACCATCGAGATAGTGGCGAGCAAGGATACGCTAGGCAGGGCACTAGCTTCACTACTACCACTGTCATCATCTGAGGTTGAACCATCACCAGAAGTATCCTGTGCGTTTGGATCTTCGACATTTACCAGCAAACTACTTTCAATGTCAGATTCGTCAATTCCGGTTATCACGACATCATAAACAGTAATATCTTGCATGACACAGGTGGCGATTGAAACATCAATTTCCCAGTTGATTCCAACCTGTGTGAAATCAGTGGCACTCGCACCACATAACTGTAGTGTCATCGAAACATCTTCTCCATCTGGGTCAGATACTGTGCCTTTGAGAGTAAATTGTAGCCCTGTTGCGTCCCATGTAGCATTCTTGCCGTCAAAGCTGGTGCGGAGTGAAATGATTGGTGGCAAACTCTGTTTTTCTAGACCAAAGTCGAATAGGTAGTCAAAATTCATCATATTATTGGCTGATGCACTTCCCATAACCATAACCATTCCAGGCTTTAGGCCATCCATTGGAAGTGCGATGGTAACTGGGTCGCTGCTAACCATAGAGGAGCGCATTGCGCCCATGATTCCATCTTGATGAGCATGCGCACCAATGGTCATTTCAGCAACCAAGCCAGTTGGAGTTATGGTAAATCCGATATTCTCACCGTCATCGATTACTGCAGCGGCAGTAAATGGTTGACCAAATGTGAAATCAAGGGTTTCAACTGCGGATGCGCCGAATGGGTCAAGAACGCTACAAGTTGCGCTAGATGAGGTTGCTCCGGATGGAGAGGTTACCAGAAGGTTTCCTGACTCGTCTTGTCTTGACTGCCATCCAGCGTCACTAAATGCGCAATCAAGATTCCATCCATTTGAGTCGGTTGCCCAGTCTGACAGTTCTTCAGCAGGGACAGTTAGGTATTCTGTTCCGGTCATCAGCGGAATGATTGAATTATTTGCCGGTTTCAAGTTAGTCCATTGTGGAATGTCGTTTGATTCAGGGACAGTAGTGGTGAAATCGATGAATAGGTTTCTACCCACTGGCCAGTTTATCTTGTCATAATCTACGTGTTGATGGATTCTTAGCTTACCGTCCGGCAAGAATTCTTCCTCTGGGGCGGTATAGTCCTGCCCAACGACCAATTCTACTCCGTCATCCTCCATGGCAAAATCGGCGATTCTCAGGCCTTGTAGAGCAGGAAAAGTCATTACTAGGTCTGCATTAGTCATGTTGGTAACATTCAGCGCTAGAGTGAAGTTAGATACGCCTTGGTTGGGTAGTTGGTCAAATCTCATGTTGTTATTTTCACCGCTCTTGACGAACAAGCTAATTTGTAAGTCGTCAGTTGCTGCTACTGGTATTTCCTTACAATCAGCGGAAGCACCAAAATTAGTGCATGAGCGTTCATCAGGGTGATTGGGAGCAACAAGGTCAACCTCATCTAAAGCAATTCCTTCTTCGACAAACTCTAGGTCGTTCCATGCGACACCGCTGTTAGTGCGGTGCGGAACACCTTCGCGAATACCCAGTCTGGTTTCCATGTCTTCGATACACATTGGGCCAATTTCCCTGACAGCCTCTCGCTCATCAGTACTTATCCAATCGTTATCACCGCCCGGAGCGCCCTCAAATAAACCATCAAGGTTCTCTCTTACGGTTGCAGAGTTGCTACCATTAACATATGCGGTTGCTTCCATCTCTGCGGTAGCCCAATCAGTTCCTATGTCAATATTAAACAGGGCGAAATTGTAATCAAATAGGTCTTCAAAGGTATATCCCGAACAATCGACATCGGACAGTCCACTGCTACCTTGTCTGCCCTCGGTTTGTGAGGGTTCAGTGATGGATAAAGCAGGGCTAGTAATGCCGCTTGTTATACTCATCATAATCATCATGATTAGCATGGTAATCGCTGTGGCTGGAACATAGTATTGTCTAGTTGCCATACCCACCGGTGGTCAATACTTGTCTAATACTCTTTGGATGTAGGCATGACATTTGGTTGATTATGGTTGTATCCTTGACATGCGGGATTTGAACCAGAGCCATGGCAGAACCGTCCAAACAGCAGCGAAAATCCATGATATGATAGGAGGTACGCCTCTGTCAACATCTGCCAGATTGGTTTCTAACAAGTGGTGAAACACTCCATTGGGCGACAAGAGGTCAAGAAAACCCTCTATTCTGATCATTTCCGGATTATTTACCTCGCCGACATTTACTCCCGAAGCAAATGCGACCATCGAAGTAACGAGGGCCCACAAAAATGTGAACAAGAACCACATACCAACACCGAAAGCCACAGACGTACCCTGATCTCTCGAATAGGTAGATGCAATTAGGCTGAATATAACATACCAAAACAGGATTAAGCCAACAGAGGCAAAAGATGCTACCGTTTCAGGGAGCGCAATGCCCTGTTCAAGTCTAAACATGACAATCACGGTAGATATCAGCCATAATGCCCATACTGGAATTAGGATAGCCAACCAGTGGCCTAATGCAAGCCCCATCGCTTGTTCTTCTCTGGGCATCGGCTGTGATAATTTTACTTCTAACACGCCAGTAAACCGGTCCTTGCTGATTCCATCATATGATAGTAATACGCCGCACATAGTTCCAGCAAATACGATTCCTAAACTAGTGTAAAACATAACTTCCATCACATTGTCTGGTCTAACACCGCCAGGTAGCATGACATCCGGATCAGAGAATCCCCACGCAATACCGGGAATGAACAATATTAGAATTGGCAACATGACGATCATCCTTGTTGAGCGTAGCTTTTCGGCAATAATTTGCCTCGCTATTGCAACAATATCAGTGTTGAACATGTTATTCCTCCTCGCTTAGAGTCTTCAGTGGCATCATATTGGAGGCTTGGACCTCCAATCCAATTTCTTCGACTTCCAACCCAGTTGCTTGACACAACATTTCGACAATGTCAGGGGCTTTTCTTTTCCATTCAGTGATGTGGTGCCCGGCTTGAACAATATTCTTGATGCTGGCATCATCAGCGTGCTGAATTGTGCAACTCCAGTTTTGCTCATCAACGGTTTGCTCAAGAATTGTTCCAGAACCGATTAATTTGGCTAGGTCTGGTAGTTCTCCCTTACCGCCAATTTCAATTCTGTCTGCTAACCCAAGTTTTTCTTCGATATCTTTGATTGAGCCATTAGCGACCAACTGCCCGCGATGAATAAGCAGTAATTTGTCGATGAAACCAACGAGCCCACTAACTTGGTGAGATGAAATAATCACTGCAACACCTTGGTTACTCAATTGCTTTATCATTTGTTCAACAGATTTTGCTGCTACCGGGTCAAGGCCGTTAAACGGTTCGTCAAGCAATAGAATCCTTGGCGCTCCCATCAATGCTACGGCTAAACTCAATCTCTGTCGCATACCTTGGCTAAGTTCATCAAGCGTCGCGGTTGATTTTGATGATAACCCCACCAATTTAAGCAACTTTTCTGGTGCTACGGGGGTGTCTCGCAAAGCAGAGAATTGACGTATGGTTTGGTTGACTGATGCGCTCCCTGTCCATCGAACCTGCTCTGGCATGTGACCAATATTCGCCCGTAGTTGTCGATCAATTGGTCCATTTTTTGGGTCTAGTTCAACACCTTGCAACTTAATTTTGCCCTCGTCTATCGGCATAATCCCAGCTAGAATACGTAACAGCGTGGTCTTTCCAGCGCCGTTTGGACCGACAAGTCCGATGATTTGACCCGCCTCTAGTGTGAGATTAAGTGCAAAAACTCCCGGTCCTGGTTTGGTAAACCACGGGTTGGTAAATTTTGGGCGAGATATTCTGTGCCGGAATGTGACATCAATCAGCTCTAACGCCCGGCCTGTCATGTTACCGCCTGTATGTTCAACTATGACAAATTAACTTCATCTCAATTATTTTTGGCAAACATTATTGTTGAAATACTAATTCATCAGCATGTTGACCATGATCATGTCACTTATCACATCAGTGATGTTGATTGGTGTTATGTTTGCTATTGTGTCGATAAAAAACAAACTGGATGATGACGAACAAGTATCAGTAAAATCAGCGTTTGGAGACAAAGGTCTTGAGATGTTGATAGGTTGTATAGTTCTCATGTGGATTGTGCCATATGGATTAATAATCATTATTCCAAGCGCACTAATTTTGTCAATCCTTAGTCCTGCAGGGCGTAACTCATGGCGTGATTATGGTAAAATAAGAGCGTATACAATTGCCTCAATGTTACTGATTGTGCTATTCAGCGGGTTTGCTCCAACATCTAGCCCCAAGTCTCCAGAGATGTGGGGGGAGCCCTTGTTTTCCGAAAACCCAAATGCACCAATCTATCCCGCAGGTCAGCAGTATACGTGGTTGAATCTACCAACCGATGGCGGACTAAATGTTGAAATTATTCAATCATTGACCATTAGGACACCTCACCAATTTGGCAAGTTTTCTGCTGCTTCATCGACTCTAGCAATTGCCGATTTATTCGATATGCAGCAAGCTAGATTAGATCAAGCAATACAACTTTTAGACCAACAAATTGTTTTTGATATCGATGAAGACGAAATGAAATTACTACCGATAAAAGATAAACAGAGGCACACATACGACACCGGGTCAAAGTCATTTGACCTTGATATCAGAATGTATGAGTTGAGGAGTTTGACCCTTAATTCAGACCCGAACGGGTTTAAGGTGGGAGAAGTCTTCTGTGCCGCTTCACCAAGTTGGGGTGGAGAGTTGGATATTCTCGTTGTGGTTCGCCCTGTTGGTCACACTGGATTATCTAGCGATCGGTATGTAGAAGGGCTCACAGCACAATGGATTTCGTCTTGAGCAAAGCGAAATTGATATTTTAGGTAAACCTAATGTTTTAGTAGGGCAGGTATTTAGGCCGGCCGAAAAGGTGTATTATATATGAACCAAACAAAATTGAAAGGAATGATATTGATTGTACTTATGGCAGCAGCAGGATTAGCAGGTTGCGTAGGTGACGAAGACGAAGAAACCACAGACAGTGGCAGCACTATGGACGCGTCCGACGGTGGCTACACATATGCATCAAACGTCGATAACCATCGAAGTTTGATGAAAGATCTGTGCGATATAAAGACCGCAGCAAGCGCATTTGACTTTGCAACAGCAAAGGACATCTACCAAAACGGTAAGAATGCAGAGAAGAGCGACGGCTCTTTCAGAACTCTTGCTGGGTTTGCTTCCGCTGAGGGCAAAGCACACGGCTACGATGACTACTACGGTCAAGCAGGCTCGATCGATGCACACATCACTGCAGCCCTTGACGGAACTGGTGACTTTGCTGGAACCTCTGACACTGTCAGATACCAGGGAGTTGCAAAACTAACCGCCAACATGGGAATGATTGCTTACACAATCCACGAACTAAATACTGCCGTGGCCAAGGCTGACGATGGTAACGTCGATGACGACACTGGCGCACCACACAACTGGGATGAGGGCTGGGCATTCTTCCACGGTCCTGACGAAGACCTAAGTTGTGCACCAGCAAACACTTTCAAGAAGCGTTCCGCTGACTTTGGCACTGAAACTAACGGTGTTTCCAACACCCTAAACGCAGTCGAGACCGCAATGGTTGACGGACTTGCAGCACTTCAAGCACAAGACCAAGCTGGATACACAGCAGCAACCAACACAGTGGTCAAGAACGTAATTATTACTTACACACAAGCAACCATGAAGTATACCTACAAAATGGATGACGCAGACAACGGTCCAAAGTATCAAGCAGAAGGCTACGCTTTCTGGAAGGTAATTGAAGCTTACACAGCACAATACACCGATGCTTGCTACAACATGGCTGTTCACAAGGTCATGTACATGGGCGACATCGATGCTGCAACATGTGACGCATTCATCTGGACCAACGGTTCGCAAGACGCTGACGGACCAGCTGACACATGTTACAACACTGCAACCCACATGGTATCTACCGATGTAAGCAACGAAACAGAATGTGATGGATACTCGTCTATGTATTTCCAGGACAAGTATGGCGCTGAAAAGATCAACGAGATTGTAAATCTACAAGATGCAACACAACTAGGTCAGTCATATGACATAGCACCATACTTGCAGATGGTCCTCGCTCACTACGGCATCACTGCTGATGAGCTGGGCACCTACGCTTGAACTACACAGCATAGTTAGTCCTCCGCTAACTTTGGCATCACCGCCGGCGGAGCATACCTCGAAAGTCACCCAGATTGAGGTGTGCTCCGTTGGCATCAAGTAAACTGGTGTAAAAAATGAAACAATACAAATCGACAGGATTAATTGTCATTCTACTAATTGCACTATTACCTGTTGGTGTTTCCCAGACAGCGGATGATGACTCCATTACAGGCTACACCATCTCCGGGACGGTATTTGACATAGATGGTAGCATAGCAGGAAGCACATCAATGAAACTTTCTGGCTATGAGTCAATATGGACAGATGGGTCAGGTTCGTATGAATTTACCAATATTCCCGAAGGGGAATATTCGCTCAGGGCATACTTCATGGATAATGGACACACTGTAGCTTATCGCAAGATTGTGCTCGACGCTAATCTGGAATTAGATTGGATAGTAAATCACAATTGGATTACTATTGATTCTAGCGACCAACAAGTAGAATTCAGCATCGACACTGGTACTGAATTAGAAGCCGTGCAGTATTCTCAGTTGGTCGGTATGGGTCCTTACCAAATAGGTGAATATTACACGGTAAACGCCGCATTCAGTGACGGGCAAGAGCGCGATGTTGTAATAAAATTGAG
>CEUF01064915.1_pt1 | contig 20969 bp, 17 predicted proteins | sample 531461 | NCBI WGS metagenome assembly CEUF01 (sample SAMEA2623350, study PRJEB7988) | marine metagenome | biome: marine biome (ENVO:00000447); feature: surface water layer (ENVO:00002042); material: "saline water (ENVO:00002010), including plankton (ENVO:xxxxxxxx)" | depth 5 m | reverse complement strand
CATTTTCATTCATGCCTTGAAAGCCAGTTATTACTGGGACAATTCCTTGATTAAGTTCTGAAGTGATTTTACTAACTTCTACATCTAAGATTCGTGCTCTACTGTGTGTAGAATTTGTTTTAATTCCCAACTGATAGGCAGTGTATGATTTTCCCTTTATTCCTCTTTTTAGAAGTGCCAGAGCAAGCAATGCAACTGAAATTTGCTCACCTGTAGAGATTAGAGCATCGTATTCTCTTAAGTCTGGATCAGGGCTAATCTCTTTAGCCATATCAATAAGCTCGTCCGTGCTATTACCCATGGCTGATAAGACCACTGTTACTTTATTGCCTCGTTGAATCTCAAGCTCTATGTTATCGGCCACAGACTCAATTCTTTCAATATCAGCAACAGAGGTGCCACCAAACTTCTTTACTATTAATTTGCCCATAAAAAAGGCGGTATTCTATCTTACTGATTATTTAATGAAACAATTAAGTCGGCAACTGAGGCTAATGCAATTTCAAGATTTTCTGTATTTTCAAGTCCTCCTTGAGCAAAATCTGAACGTCCACCTCCACTACCGCCTGATTGATTGATTAGATGTTTAATTATTTCTCTTGCATCAATTCCAACATCTTTGGAGCAGCCTACTATTACGGGAATTTTGTCGCCTGTTACAGATATTAATGCGACTATCGTATTTTTATCTTTATTTCTTAGCCTATCTGAGATTTCCCTTAATTCTTTAGAATCAAGCCCCTCAAAGCAGCTGGTTATCAAATTATATCCCTCAACTTGAATAGATTGATTTGATAAATCATCTGCAGAGGAACCTAGACTTTCAGACTCAATCTTTTTTGATTCAAGCTTTAAGGTTTTATTTCTTTCGAGCAAAATAGAGATTGCCTCAGTATGACTTTCGTAAGATTCAAATTCGCTCTGCTGACTCTCTAGTTTATTGCTAATAGTTATATTTTCCTCTTTCATTTGGATGATCTTCGTAAGCACCTGATCTTGTGAGCAATTTAGTAATTTAGCAAATACACTCATTTCATTCTCAAGAAAGCGAATATACTCTAGAGCCTCAATACCCTCCCTTGTATCAAAATCATCTATCAGAAGTTCGTTACTGATAGAGCAATATATATGTTCTAGATGATCTAAAAGATGATTAGCAGCTTCGCCTGTAACAGCTTCTATGCGTCTAATACCAGCTGAAACGCTTGACTCTGAGGTGATTTTTAAAAGTTCTATCTCGCCTGTCATACTGACATGCGTCCCTCCACATAGTTCTACAGAAAAGTTATCACCTATATTGAGAACCCTTACCTCGTCGCCGTACTTATCTCCAAAAAAAGCAATAGCGCCCCTCTCAATAGCTTCTTCAATAGGCAATATCTCTGTAATTGTCTCTGAGTTTAGGAGAATTTGTTCGTTTATAAGATTTTCTATTTTGGTAATCTCCTCAGTTTCAATAGACTTGCTATGAGTGAAATCAAACCTCAGTTTAGATTGATCAACTAAAGAGCCTTTTTGCTCTACATGCTCACCCAGTACTTCTCTCAAAGCTGCATGAAGGAGATGAGTACCACTGTGATTGCTCTTGATCCTTTTTCTCTCTTTAGAATCAATTTCTGCTGATACTTCATCTTTTAGAGTTAACTTACCTGACTTCATGAATCCTAAATGTAGATAATGATCTCCTTTTTTTTGGGTATCTTGAACCTCGAAAATGGATTCATGACACTTAATTTGACCTGTATCCCCAACTTGACCTCCAGACTCGGCATAAAATGGTGTCTGGTCAAGAATAATTATTCCTTCCTCGCTCTCATTTATCTCACCATCAACTGCTTTCTCAGAGCTAGAAACTATTTCCAATATATTAGATTTAGCTGATTCCTCGGCGTAACCTAGAAAAATCGTACTGCCGTCTATGCTTAAAGATTCTGGGATAATTGAGGAAAAGTTACTAGATGACCTTGCCCTATCTTTCTGAGCCTGCATAAGACTCTCATAGGTATCTATATCAATGCCTAAGTTTCTTTCTCTAGCAAAATCCGCGGTCATATCCACTGGAAAACCATAAGTGTCATATAATTTAAATACGATTTCTCCGGGGATTTCTTTACCATCAATTTCAGTTATTGCACTTTCAAGTAAATGCATACCTTGTTCTAAAGTTTGCGAGAATTGGCTTTCTTCTTGAGCCAAATTTGCTTTTACGATTTCAGAGTTATTCACAAGAACGGGGTATTCATCTCCCATTAACTCCTCAAGAATAGGAAAAAGAGTAGAAAGTGGATGATCAATCATCCCAAGTTTATATGCATGCCTAAGAGCCCTCCTCATTATTCTTCTCAAAACATAACCTCGTCCTTCATTTGAGGGCAAAACCCCGTCGGCAATCAAAAATGAACTCGACCGAAGATGATCTGCAATCACTCTAAGAGATGGATCTGTCAAATCCTTCATCTCAGCCATCTCAGCAGCTTTATTAATTATCCCCTTTAGAATGTCAGTGTCGTAATTATTGTGTTCATTTTGCAGAACAGCAGCCAACCTTTCTAAGCCCATTCCAGTATCAACACAAGGATTTGGTAACGGGGTTAATTTTCCATCCTTGTCTCTATCAAATTGAGTAAAAACCAGATTCCATATTTCTATGAATCTATCTCCTGGATCTTGACCTATTTTAGGGGGATCGCCTTTATGTTGCTCTCCATGATCATAAAAAATTTCACTGCAAGGGCCGCAAGGGCCGGTATCTCCCATTGTCCAAAAGTTATCTTCATCATCTAGTTTTGAAATTCTTGAAGGATCAATTCCTACCTTTTTAAGCCATATTTGCTCTGATTCATCATCGCTTTCATGAACTGTAATCCAGAGTTTTTCGGCAGGAATTTTGTATCTCTCAGTCAGAAGTTCCCAAGCGAATACTATTGCTTCCTCCTTAAAATAATCTCCGAAACTGAAATTACCAAGCATTTCGAAGAAGGTATGATGCCTTGCGGTATATCCTACATTGTCAAGGTCATTGTGCTTTCCGCCTGCACGAATACATCTCTGGGAGCTTACTGCACGTTTGTAGCTTCTTTTTTCAACCCCAAGCAGCAGATCTTTAAATGGTACCATGCCAGCATTAGTAAATAAGAGTGTAGGATCATTTACAGGAACTAGAGATGCGCTATCAACTAGGGTATGTCCCTTTTCTTGGAAAAAATCTAAGTATATTTTTCTTATCTCATCAGTGGAGAGCATTTCTAACTTTAAAAAATTTCTGAAAAGAAATTATGCATTGATTGCCAAGATCTTGTGTCTGCTTCTTTATTATATTGAGTTCCTAAGTCCGGATCATTTGCATCTGGACTAGTGAATGCATGATAAGCATTACCATAACTATGAAGTTGCCAATCAGCACTAGCAGCTGTCATTTCTTTCTGAAACTCATCTACCATATTCAAAGGGACCATGGGATCTCTCTCTCCATGCAAAACTAGTACTTTACTCTTGATACCTGTTTCAGCAATATCGGACCCCATCAATAGCCCATGAAAACTCACAACTCCATTGATATCTGCCCCAGACCTGGCAAGATCAAGAACGACCAAACCACCAAAACAATATCCTATAGCAGCAACCTTGGCTGGATCTACACCCTCAAGTTTTTGGCCTTCTTCGAGTGCTCCATTGATTATCTTCTTTAATTTATCTCGATTTTCCACAAGTGGCGTCATCAATGCCTGATTTTCCTCTGTTGAGCTTCCAACCTTTCCTTCTCCATACATATCAACTGCCATAGCTACATACCCCTCAGAAGCAAGTTTTTTAGCTTTTTCCTCTACAAATTTATCTCTCCCTGCCCATGTATGCACAATGAGGATTAGAGGCGCGTCTGAGCTCTCCGGATAAGCTACGAAAGACTTATAGATCTGCTCATCAATTTTGTAATTTAATTCTTCACTTTTCATTTAGACACCTATTTCCTTTAAACCATTTTTAAATCTTTTTGAGTTTTCGACATAGTGTTTAGCCGAAAGAATCAATCCATTTTTTTGATTATCATTGAGCTCACCTTTAATTTTTCCAGGAGAACCCAAAACCAAAGAGCCGTCAGGCACTTCCATTCCCTCAGTAATGAGGGCATTAGCACCAATCAAGCAACCCTTACCAATTTTAGCTCCATTCAAAACAACAGAATTTATCCCGATTAAAGAACCGTCACCGATCGTACAACCATGAAGCATAACCTTGTGCCCTATCGTTACGTCTTTTCCTATATCAAGAGGAAAGCCAATATCAGTATGTAAAACAGAAAGTTCTTGAATATTTGAACCTTCACCAATGGTAATTAGTTCTGTATCACCTCTCAAGACAGCACCAAACCATATACTCGCATTATTGCATAATCTTACTTTTCCTATAACTGATGCAGACTCTGCAACATAAAAGTCCCCATCAATTATTGGTTCATTCTCATCAAGTTTATAAAGCATTTCTATTCTTGTAATTCTTTTCCTTTAGTTTTCAAATCTATGTTTGCATTGAGTGCAATGTTCAAGAAATCTACCGTCATCATTGCAGTTAAACCCCAAATTATATAAGAATCATACTTGTATGCAGGCATATAGAACAATTCTCCATTTCTAGTTATTTCGTCATTTCGGAATCTATTATCTTGAAGAAGAAATGAGACTGGCACTTTGAAACATGCCTCAATTTCATCCGAGCTATCATTCAACTCTATATCATTTGGAACAATTCCAACGTAAGGAGTCACACTGATATTAAACCTTGAAACAACTGTATCAATAGGTCCAATGATGTCTACTTTTTTTACATCTAAACCAGTTTCTTCTTCCGATTCTCTCAATGCAGTATATCTAAGGTCTTGATCTTGTTCCTCATACATTCCACCGGGGAAAGAGACCTCCCCTCCATGACTTCCAACTTTGTTGGATCTTAATGTATAGATAAGTTCTGGCTCAGGTCCATCAGTTACGGCTATCAGAACAGCAGCTTTTCTTAATTCCTCTACTGGAGGCGTTCCTGAATATCCGCCAATTTTTTCTTTTATTTTTTCAAGCATTAATAATTAAATAAGATCTTGCATATAGTTTATACTTCTGCGCCTTAATTCTAAATATAACAAATGAAATTCTGTAGTGTTTGCGGTTCCCTCAACGTAAAAAAGATTCCTGAGGGTGATAACAGAGAAAGATATTGTTGCGAAAACTGCGGGGCAATTCATTACTCGAATCCAAAGATTATTGTTGGAACTGTCCCTGTGAAAGAAGACTCGATACTCTTATGCAAAAGGGGTATTGAACCCCGTTATGGAAAATGGACTTTGCCAGGAGGATTTCTTGAAAATGGTGAGACTGTGTCTGAAGGAGCTTTCAGAGAAACATTTGAAGAAACAAATACAAAAGTTGAAATGGGAGAGCTTTACGCGATTTTCAATGTTCCACAGATTAATCAGGTATACATGCTTTACCTTGCTGAAGTCATTAAAGATGATTTTTCAGCAACTTCTGAGAGTCTAGATGTGAAATTATTTAATGAAAAAGAGATTCCTTGGGATGAACTAGCTTTTCCTTTTGTTCCCATTGTTCTAAGGAAATTTTTCTCTGATCATATAAAGGGAGATTATCCACTTTCAACTCATACCATTGAAAGAAAGAGGCAGCCTTAATCAATAAACTCTCTAGCGTTATTAAAAAAAGAAATCCAAGGGCTATATAATTCCCAATCATCTGGACTCCATGACAATTGGTCTTTTAAAAAAGCTCTTTCAGGATGAGGCATCATTATAGTTACATTTCCGATTGAATTTGTAACACCCGCTATCCCATTAGTTGAGCCATTTGGATTTGCAGGATACACGTCAGTTTCCTTACCCCTATCATTCACATAAGAGATGGTGGAGTTTTTTTTATTTTTTATGTTTTCATCTGTAAAGCTCGCTCGACCTTCTCCATGAGCAACCGGTACAGGTATTACTGAGCCTGCCATTCCTTTAAAGAATATAGAAGGCGAGTCATTTACTTTTACTTGAACTAATCTTGCCTCAAATTTTTCAGAACTATTCTTCAGAAAATCTGGCCAACCTTCTGTTCCCGGTATTAAAGACGATAAATTAGATAGAGTTTGGCATCCATTACAAACTCCTAGACTAAAAACATGATCATTGTGGAAAAAATCATAAAACTGCTTACTTAAGTTTTCATTGTACATTATGGTTTTTGCCCAGCCACCACCTGCTCCGAGAACATCTCCATAAGAAAACCCACCACAAGCAACTAAACCCTGAAAGTCACCCAATTTATATCTATTGGAAATCAAATCTGTCATATGAACATCTATGCAATCAAAGCCAACTTCTGTGAATGCTGCAGCCATTTCATTTTGCCCATTTACTCCCTGCTCTCTCAGAATTGCTAAAGTTGGATTTGAGCTACGTATGTCAATCTTCTTAGGTATAGAAAAATTAATTTTAGGAGATAGTCCCAATTGATCTAAGTCGGTATCCATTTCGAACTCTGATTTAGCTGTCTCAGGATTATCTCTTAAAGATTGGATTTCAAAACCCACTCTATGCCAATTTTCTAGCAATGTTTTGGTATTTGCAGTTATCAACTCCTTCTTGTGAAGAGAAAATGATAATTTATCAGTTTTGTCTATCGAACCAATATCGTAAGTATATTTATGAAGGTTTGATTTTTTGAGCGTATTTAGTACAAAATCGATATCTTTAGAATAAACCTGAATCACAATTCCTAACTCCTCATTGAAAAGGAAATTTAGTAATTCGCTTTTTTCAGAAATAACCGATTTAAGGTTTATGTCTAAGCCCAACCTGCTAGCGAAAGCCATTTCACATAATGTTGTGATTAAGCCCCCATCAGATCGATCGTGGTACGCAAGGAGTTTGCGGGATTTAAGAAGTTTATTCATACACTCAACAAAAGCAGGCATCTCTTCTACGCACTCAACATCCGGTGAATCTCCATTATTGTTCCCAATAACTTGTGAAAATATGCTGCCGCCCATTCTTCTTTTTCCTTTTGCCAAATCAACAAATAAGATAGAAGTATCATGTTCATCTTTAAGCTGAGGAGTTATGGAAATTGAGACATCATCAGTTTTGGAAAAGCCTGAAATAATTAGTGAAAGAGGTGAAATAACTGATTTATCCTGAGATCCTAAACTCCATTCAGTAGACATTGATAGGGAGTCTTTACCTACGGGTATTGTCATATTCCATTCTGGGCATAATTCCATTCCTATAGCTTGAACCGCCTCAAAAAGATCTTCATTGCCATTTAATTTTCCAGGAGAACCCATCCAATTTGCTGAAAGCTTTATATCTGAGATTTTACCTACACCTGAAGGAATAATGTTAGTCACAACCTCTGCTACAGACATACGTGCAGCTGATCTTGAGCTTATAAGGGAAAGTGGAGTTCTTTCACCTATTGCCATAGCTTCGCCACTCTTTGTAGAAAAACTTGACTTGCACATGCCATAATCAGAAACCGGCACTTGCCAAGGGCCAACTAGTTGATCACGATAGATTAGTCCTGTCACTGACCTATCCCCAATAGTGATAAGAAAATTTTTACTGGCAACTGTTGGATGTCTCAATACACTACATATCATTTCCTCTGTGACTTTCTCATCAAAAATAAAAGGATAGGTCTCCGTCCTAGTTCTATTGAAAGAAAGGTGAGTTTTAGGGGGTTTGCCGAATAAGATATCCAATGAAAGACTTATTGGATAATTATCATTTAATGAATCATAAACTTCTAAAGAGTTTCCAGAAACAATTTCTCCGACTATGGAAAATGGGCAACGTTCACGCAGGCATATCTGAGAAAATTTTTCTAAATACTCTTCAGATACTGCTAGAACATATCTTTCTTGAGATTCGTTACACCAGATCTCCATCGGAGTCATTCCAGGTTCAGAATTTGGAATCTTTCTTAAATTCACTATTCCTCCGTGTCCACTATCCTTAACAAGCTCTGGTATGGCGTTAGAGAGACCTCCTGCACCTACATCATGAATAAATAAAATAGGATTTTGTGGTGATTGCCAGCACCTATCTAAAACTTCTTGGCACCGTCTTTCCATTTCAGGATTTTCTCTTTGCACTGAAGCGTAATCCAAATCACTATCACCTTCACCGGAAGAAAGTGAGGAAGCAGATCCACCCCCTAAGCCTATTAGCATTGCTGGACCACCCAGTACTATAAGTTTAGAACCAATCGGAACCTCTTTTTTAAATACATGCTCTGATTTTATGTTGCCCAAGCCTCCCGCAAGCATGATTGGTTTGTGATAACCATAATGATGAGAATCTGTTTTGTTTTCATAAGAACGAAAATAACCAAGAATATTTGGCCTACCAAATTCGTTATTAAATGAAGCAGCCCCAATAGGTGCTTCTATCATTATATTTAAAGGAGAGGAAATTCTCTCGGGCCTCTCCTCTTTTGTTTCCCATTTCTCTGTCAAAGATGGGATGCGTAAACTTGAAACAGAAAAGCCGGTTAGGCCTGCTTTAGGTTTAGCCCCTATTCCTGTTGCCCCTTCATCTCTAATTTCTCCTCCGGAGCCAGTAGATGCTCCAGAGAAAGGAGAAATTGCAGTTGGATGATTATGAGTTTCTACTTTGATTACTAAATTAATGTCCTCCTCATGATATCCATATCTATCGTCTACAGGATAAAATCTAAAAGACTTGTTCCCCTCTAAAATTGCAGCATTGTCTTCATAAGCTGAAATAATACCTTCTGAGTAATTATGATAGGTATTTCTGATCATATCGAAGAGGCTATTCAAATGTTCCTCCCCGTCTATGGACCAACTAGCATTGAAAATTTTATGACGACAGTGCTCAGAATTTGCTTGAGCAAACATCATTAGCTCAGCATCTGTTGGATTTTTATTGGTCTTAGAATAGTTCTCATAAAGATAATGAATTTCATCATCACTAAGTGCTAATCCCAAATCTCTATTTGCTTTTTCCAAGGCATTTTTACCCTCAGAAAATATATTTATATCCTTTAAATTCCCTGGCCTAGAGATAGAAAATAACTCGGAAGTTTTTCTTATATCAGTAAGCACCTGTTGAGTCATTTTGTCATATAGAGAAAATCCCATTTGACTCAACTGCTCAGTAGGTATTTTATGATTGAAGAAATATCCCATTCCTCTTTCAACTCTCTCAATAGTCTTTAGACCACAATTTTGAATAATCTCTGTTGCTTTAGAAGACCAAGGTGAAATTGTTCCTAGCCTAGGAGTGATAAAAAAAGAACTTTTGTAATCTGAAAGTATGTCCTTTTTTATCTTTAAAAGGTCAAAAAGACGAGTAAGATCCTCATCAGAGATTTCTTCTGTATCTTGTATTTTGCATAAGTATATTTCCTGACACTGAAGGTCGATATTTTCAGAAAAAGAGGGTAAATTTTTTAGCTTATTCAATCGAAACTCAGAAGGACTATCTGAGCCTACTAGAGCTAAGATTTTCGTTGAAACTTCAAGTAATGAGTTCATTGATTCTGTATTTCATTTTAATAAATGACTTTACTATGTAAATAGCTTATGTTGTGGTTTTTTTTAATAAATACCACTAGATGTAGTATTTTTCCAATTTTGCACATAAAATAAATAATTAATGGGGTCATGCTTAGCTATATAAAACTTAGGTATTCTTTTTTTTCCTTTTTAGGACTTCTAGCATTTGTTAGTCTCGAGGCTCCTGTTCTAGCTTCCTATACACAGCAGAATGAAGAATATTTTAAAAATGAAATAGATTATCTTTGGAAGGAAGACAGACCTGGCTTAGTTCTTTTTAAAAAAAGAATTAATGAAAGACTACCAAAATATCAAGAAACATTTAAGAAATCTGCAGAGGGTCTTGATATACATTGGACCCTAATTGCCGCAATAAGCTATCAAGAATCTCATTGGAATCCCAAAGCAAAATCTAATACAGGAGTTAGAGGTCTGATGATGTTAACCCAAAAGACTGCAAGAGAAATGGGAATTACTAAAAGAACAAATCCTGAGGACAGTATCATAGGAGGAGCAAATTACTTTCAGAAAACTTTTGATAGACTTCCTGAAGATATACCTAAACTGGATAAAATTTGGATGACTTTGGCTGCTTATAATTTAGGCTATGTAAATCTTAATCTTGCTAGAACTCTTGCCGAAGAAAAAAACCTTAACTCTAATATTTGGTCAGAAGTCGCTGATTGCTTGGAGGAAATCCTGATCAATCGTTATGGCGCAGAATCAGAGAAATTTGTTATGCACGAAGAAGTTATGCGTTATGTGAAAAGAATTGACCTTTATTATAAGACACTATCAATGATGGATAGAGATAACGAAATGTACCTACTAGCTCAGAAGTAAAAGTCTTTTTAATTCTTCTACCCTATCTCTGTAAGCTGCCGCTTCTTCAAATTCCAAATTTTTAGCATACTTATACATTTTATCTTCTAGCTTTACTATCTCTTTTCGTGCCTTTTCCGGATCGTCGAAAGAATCTAAATGATCAAATTGAATTTCTTTTAAATTATCAAGCTTCCTTTTTGATTTAGTTTTTCCTTTTACAGATCTTGCTCCTTCCATGATGTCAGCAATATTCTTTTTAATGCCTTTAGGTTTTATTGAGTTTTGCAAATTAAATTCCTCTTGTATACCTCTTCTTCTGTCTGTTTCCTTAATTGCTCTATCCATCGATCCAGTTATCTTATCTGCATAAAGAATTGCTTTTCCCTGCAGATGTCTAGCAGCACGACCTATCGTTTGAATTAAAGAACTCTCTGATCTGAGAAATCCCTCTTTATCTGCATCAAGAATTGCTACCAGTGACACCTCAGGTATGTCCAGTCCTTCTCTGAGTAGATTAATTCCTACTAAGACATCGAATGCACCTAACCTTAAGTCTCTGATAATCTCAACCCTTTCAACAGTATCTATATCGGAATGCAAGTAGCGAACTCTGGTTCCATTTTCGTCTAAATATTCTGTCAAGTCCTCTGCCATTCTCTTAGTTAAAACTGTTACAAGGACTCTGTTCCCTTTTGATACCGTCTTATTTATCTCTTCTTGAAGATCATCAACTTGATGGGTCGCAGGCCTGATTTCAACTTGCGGATCTGTAAGCCCCGTGGGTCTCGCAACCAACTCAACTACACTTCCAGAGTTTTCAATTTCGTAAGTTGATGGAGTGGCGGAGAGAAAGATGCGCTGTCCAGAAAGTTTTTCCCACTCGTCAAATCTAAGGGGTCTATTATCTAAGGCGACAGGAAGTCTAAAACCATAATCAACTAAAGTTTGTTTCCTTGATCTGTCGCCACGATACATACCACCTAATTGAGGCAAGGAAACATGAGACTCATCTACAAACACCAAGGCATCTTCTGGAAGATACTCATATAAAGTTGGAGGAGGCTCACCAGGTTGTCTATCAGATAAAAATCTTGAATAATTTTCTATACCCGAGCAAAAGCCCAATTCTTTTAACATTTCAACATCATACTTCGTTCTTTCTTCAAGCCTTTGAGCTTCAACTAGCTTGTTTTCTTTCCTTAGGAAATCTAGTCTTTGTGCTAGTTCTTCTTTTATAAACTCAATTGCTTGAAGTACTTTTTCTCTAGATGTAACGTAATGAGATTTTGGATAAATGGTAATACGTGGAACTTCCCTAAAAACTTCACCAGTTAAGGGGTCAAATAATTTTAAAGAATCAATTTCATTGCCAAATAATTCAATTCTCAAGGCTTCCTTCTCAGAATCGGCCGGGAAAACATCTATGACGTCCCCTCTTACCCTATACATTGATCGCTTAAATTCTACTTCATTTCTTTGATATTGAAGCTCAGCAAGTCGACGTAAGAGAGTGCGTTGATCTACTTCATCCCCTCTATCAAGATGCAATACCATTTGAAGATATGACTGTGGATCACCTAAACCATAAATAGCTGAGACTGATGCTACAATTACAACATCTCTTCTTTCCATTATGGCTTTTGTTGCCGAAAGCCGCATTTGCTCTATGTGTTCGTTTATTGAGGCGTCTTTCTCAATATAAATATCAGTTGTTGGAACGTAGGCTTCAGGTTGGTAGTAATCATAATAAGATACAAAGTACTCAACCGCATTATTTGGAAAATATTCTTTAAATTCTCCATAAAGTTGTGCTGCTAAAGTTTTATTATGTGCCATGACTATTGCAGGCCTCTGAACTTCATTGATTACATTTGCCATGGTGAAAGTTTTACCAGAACCTGTCACGCCCAAGAGAGTCTGGTTAAGAAGACCGTTATTAAGCCCTTTAACTATTTCTTTGATTGCCTTGGGCTGATCTCCAGCTGGCTTATAATTTGATACTAGGTCGAATTTCTTTGACATATTTTTATAAAAAATATTATACGCTGAGAATGAAGGCGTTATAATTACAAAATTCCCCGATAGCTCAGTTGGTAGAGCAAATGACTGTTAATCATTGGGTCGCTGGTTCGAGCCCAGCTCGGGGAGCCAATTTTAGGCCTGCTATCTAAGTAGGCCTTTTTTTATTATGGTACTATATTTTTATGCCAGCGATTTTATTTGATCCTTCTTCTGATGAACCCTTTGTTCTAAGTCGTTCCAGGGTAGATAATTTTCTCGAGTGCTCAAGATGTTTTTATCTCACAAACAGAGTTGGTATAGCAAGGCCACCTTCATTCCCCTTCAACCTCAATAATGCAGTTGATGAGCTTCTGAAAAATGAATTTGATATTTACAGAGAGAAACAAGAACCTCATCCAATAATGCTAGAAAACAAAATTAATGCTTTACCCTATCAGCATCCTGACTTAGAAGAGTGGAGAGAATCACTTAGGCATGGCGTTAAGAGAGAGCATAAGAAAACAAATTTGATATTAAGAGGTGGTTTAGATGATCTTTGGATTAATACTGATACCAATCAACTCATTGTAGTGGATTACAAGGCAACATCTAAGAAAGGTGAAGTGAGCATCGATGCCGAATGGCAAATTGGCTACAAAAGACAAATAGAATTCTATCAGTGGTTGTTGAGAGGAAATTCTTTCGATGTTTCTGATATAGGTTACTTTGTGTACTGTAATGGCATCGCTGAAAAAGATGAATTCAATAACATTTTAGAGTTTAAGACTAAATTGATACCTTACAGCGGAAATGATGCTTGGGTTGAGCCTACTCTCTTAGATTTAAAGGAGACTCTTTTAAGAGATCAAGCTCCGGATGCAAATCCAAAGTGCAGTTATTGTTCTTACGTAAAGAAAACCTTAATGGTATGAATTAATTTTTCTTCCAAACTGTGCCAGTTTCTTTATCCTCGAGAATAATACCTTTCTCCAATAAACTATCTCGAATGCTGTCTGAAAGAGCAAAATCTCTATTTTGCCTAGCTGTGCTTCTTTGATCGATTAAATTCTCAATTTCCTTATCTGTAAGGTCAACTCCTGATTTAAAATAATCTGCGGGATTTTTTTGTAATATCCCAAGGCTCTGTGAAAGCATTTTTAATTCTGAACCTAAATTATTAGCCTTCTCTATCTCTTCATCTTTTTTTAAATTATTAATTTCTCGAGTCATTTCAAAAAGAATCGCAATAGCGGCGGGTGTATTGAAATCGTCATCCATTGCATCAGTAAATGTTTTAGAGTATCCACTTCGGTTAGCAGATTCGGAATCGAGATTTAATCCATCAAGAGAGTTATAAATTCTATCAAGTGAACTCTTGGCTTCTTTGAGTAATTCCTCTGAATAATTTAATGGACTTCTGTAGTGACTTGATATCAAAAAAAATCTTAATACTTCTGCAGAATTAGCTTTCAGAGCATCTTTAATTGTGATGAAGTTTTTTAAAGATTTAGACATTTTTTCTTTATCAATTCTCAAAGAACCTGTATGCATCCATATTTTTGCAAACTCTTTCCCAGTTACACATTCTGACTGAGCTATTTCATTTTCATGATGAGGAAACTTAAGATCAGATCCACCACCATGTATATCAAATGTTTCTCCCAATGCATCCATACTCATGGCTGAGCACTCGATATGCCATCCAGGTCTTCCAGGACCCCAGGGAGAATCCCATTTCATGCCAGCAGTATCTTTCTTCCACAGAACAAAATCTACGGGATTCTTTTTATCTAGATTAATGTCTATCCTTGCGCCTGAAAGCATATCCTCAATTTTTCTCTTTGAGAGCTTGCCATAGTCTTCAAAAGATTCTGCAGAAAAATATACATCCGACTCACCTACATATGCGTGTCCTTTTTTTATAAGAATTTCTATTAACCTTATTATTGAATCAATATTTTCAGTAGCTCTTGGTTGATCGTCTGGTTCTATCATCGAAAGAGACGAAAAATCTTCATTCATTGAATTGATATATCTATCAACGAGTTCAGCAGGCTCAACTTTAAGCTCTTTAGCTCTATCAATAATTTTGTCGTCTACATCAGTTATATTTCTTATGTATTTAACTTCATAATTACGACTTCTGAGGTATCTAACAATAAGATCAAAGGCTACAAAAGTTCTAGCATGCCCAATATGTGTATCATCATAGACTGTCATACCACATACATACATACGCACCTGATTTGGGTTGATTGGCTCAAAAATTTCTTTTTTTCCTGTCAAGCTATTGAAAATTTTCATAATTCTGAAGCTTCTTTGAGCCTACTTTGTACCCTATCAATTCCTATTAGCTCCACTACCCTATCAAGTTCAGGACCGTTTGTTTGTCCTGTAATTGCTGCCCTAATTGGCATAAATAATTCTTTACCTTTTTTTTCGGTTGCTAGAGCAATATTTTTAACGGTTTTTTCCCAATCTTGAATTCCCTGACTTACTTCATTGCAGGAGGCTTTAAAAAATTGCCTTCCAGCATCTAAAAGAATTGGCTTAACTTGCTCATTTTGATTCAAAGGAAGTAAAAATAAATTTTCAATATAAGTTTTCACTTCCACAGGGAAATTTATATTTTCTTTGACGAGACTCAAAAACTTGTCCTTGTTGATGTCACTAGGCAATGCCTCCAAACTATCTTGTAACCAAATATAAGTCTCGTCTGATGATAAACTTTCAACTGCTTTTTTTTGCCAAAATAAAAGTTGGTTTTTATCAAATTTACTTGGAGAACTAGAGATATTGTTAGTATCAAATGATTTAGAGAGCTCTTTAAGCGACATGAGCTTGTTGGTATTAATTGAGTGACCTACCCTAGAGAGATAGTTGCATACAGCAATAGGCAAATAGCCTTCGCTCCTCAAGTCTTCAATAGAAAGACTACCGTTTCTTTTTGATAACGGCGCACCGTCAGAACCCGTAAAGAGAGAAACATGAGCAAATTTAGGCAAAGGAAGATTCAAAGCCTCGAGTAATGCAATTTGTCTAGGTGTATTGCTCAGATGATCATCCCCTCTGAGGACAAGATCAACTTTCATCAATGAATCATCAATTGCATTAGCAAACATAAACGTAGGCGTGTTGTCCTGTTTTTTGACTATAAAATCATCAAGATCGTCTGTTGCAAAGGATTGTTCACCCTTTACAACATCAACAAATTCTATGTTTGATTTTTTTGGAATTCTGAATCTATAAACCGGCTTATTACCTTTTTCAAATTGACTCTGTACATCCTCAGCAGAAGCTTGTGCCCAAACACCCGTATACCTAGGAGGTTGTCCTGAAGCGATTTGATTTCTTCGTATTATTTTCAATTCTTCTTCAGTGGTAAAGCATGGATAAATTAAATCAGCCTCGATTAGTTGCTGATAAAAGGTTTCGTAAATATCTATCCGTTGGGATTGGAAGTATAACTCTTGATTGTCAACTCCAGGACCTTCATCCCAATCAAGACCAATCCATTTTAAATCCTGAGATATAGCATCTGAAAATTCTTTTCTAGATCTTTCCCTGTCTGTATCTTCAATCCTTAGTAAAAAAGAACCATCATCTCTCTTTGCTGCTAGATGGCTAAACAAAGCAGTTCGTAAGTTTCCAAGATGTAGTAACCCTGTTGGGCTGGGGCAAAACCTTGATTTATTGACCTTCATATTTCAAATCTAATGGAAGCTTGCTCATAAAGTTCGTATTATAGCCTTCTCAAGCAAATGAATTTAGTAGAAAAGTGAAACAGCCTACATCTTTATCCAAATTGATTTTATTTTTTATAAGTTTTTTATGTATAACAGGCTGTTCTGACAAAGAAAAGGAGATAAACGTGATTACTTTTACAACTACATTAGGACCCATTGTTATAGAACTATTTGAAGAGGAAGCGCCGGTAACTTCTAAAAATTTTCTAGAGTATGCTGAAAGTGGTTTTTTTAATGGAACACTCTTTCACAGAGTTATACCCGGTTTTGTTATTCAAGGAGGCGGTATGACATCTGGTATGGTTAATAAAGAAGGCAATCCACCAATCATGAATGAAGCAAATAATGGCGTCAAAAACCTTAAATGGACATTGTCAATGGCTAGAACTAATGATCCTCATTCTGCGAGCTCTCAATTTTTTATAAACTTAGTTAACAATACCTCTTTAGATCACACCGAAGAGACTGTGCAGGGCTGGGGATATGCAGTTTTTGGTGAAGTTGTTGAAGGCTTTGAAACTGTAGAAGCAATAGCTGCCGTAGCTACTGGTTCTTCTGGGTTTCACCAGGATGTACCTATCGATGAGGTCAGCATTATTGATACTTCTGTTACTCAGGAGAAGTAAAATTTTTCATCAGGCTAATGGCGTATTGTTTTATCTCTGATCTTCACCTACACGAAGGTAGACAGGACCTAAAACGAGCTTTTTTTTCGTTTCTAGAAGAAAAGGTCACTAAAGCAGACAAACTCTATATTCTTGGGGATCTTTTCGAAACTTGGATAGGTGACGATGATAATAGTCCTTTTGTCGCTGAGGTAATAGATGCCCTTCAAAAGGCTAATAATTCAACAGAAATTTTTTTCATGCATGGGAATAGAGATTTTCTTTTAGGGAAAGACTTCTCTTCTCTTACAGGTATGCAGATAATTACTGATCCTTCTTATGAAAAGATGTTCAATCAGCCGGTGCTTTTGATGCACGGAGACCTATTATGTGTCGATGATGTAGATTATCAAGAATTTAGAAATACCAGTAGAACGCCTCAATGGAAAGATGATTTCTTAAGTAAATCCCTATCCGAAAGAAAAGAAATAGCTCAAAATCTTCGAGAAATTAGCAAGCAAGCTACTGGAAAAAAGAGAGAAGAGATTATGGATGTTTCTCAAGAGGAGGTAATAAAAGTAATAAAAGAACACTCTGTATCATTACTTATCCATGGGCATACACACAGACCTAATACTCATGAGATTGCTACCGATAACCTATCGGCAAAGAGAATAGTACTTGGGGATTGGGATAAGCATGGTTGGTACATATGGATGGACTCAAATTCATGCGAGCTAAGGAAGTTCTCTATTTTCTAGAAAGAAGAAACAACTGTATTAATAATCCAGCAATTAGTAACAACATTCCAATAATAATTCTCAAATCACTGTAATATCCAAAAGGTTCTACTGGATAAGCTATTGTCTTTTCTAGGGAAGCAGTCTTAAACTTATGTCTGTCTTGCATATCAGGATGAGTAGCTATCTCTACAAATGCTCGTCGACTCTTGTATCTCATCAGTGCTGCTTGGTCCCAAATTTCCGCTCCCTCTATTCCAACTATATCCATCGTTTTCGATATGCTCTCCCCAAAAAATATTGGATGACAAGCTCTTTTTAGTAGATTTGGCCACATATGCTCCATATACCTTGCCATTAATTGATCAGAAGATTCACCTGGATTTGCGCCATCAACATCTCCAGGATTTCTATTCATCTCAATACTGTTAACCATAATAAATTGTTTACCGGTATCCTCTTCCATAAATCCTCTGAGGAAATCTACTCTTCGTTGAAATTCTTCTGAACCTAGAGGTACCCCACTATTCACAAGGTTTTGCTCATGTTTTGCTATAAAGGCTTGTACTTCCTCTTGACTTAGTTTTCCTCCTATATCTGTATACCAAAAGTAAAAGCTAAAATAGAGCACGCCCAAAGTTAACCAAGTCTTCATATTGTTCAAATTATAATATTTTTTTTATTTTAAAAATCTTAGTTTAAAAACTTTACAAAATCATCCTTTAATTATACTGTATATATATACAGTATTAATTTATAAAACCCTTATGAAGATTGACTATCTGGGCGATGCATCAGAGGATGATTTATCCTCTCTAAAAATCCCCTATTTTTTAAATACAGTTAGAGTGGGTTGGCCAAGTCCAGCAGATGACTATATAGAGAGACCTATAGATCTAAATGAATATTTAATAAGAAATTCTGCTGCCACTTACTTTGTTCGTGTAAGTGGAGATTCAATGATAAATGCCTACATAGGAGATGGTGCTATATTAATAGTCGATCGAAGTATAGAGCCAAGCCACAATAAAATTGTCATAGCTGCAATTGATGGCTCATATACTTGTAAGAGATTGCTACTCAAACCAAAAATCTGCCTTGTATCAGAAAATCCCAAATATTCACCGATACTAATCGATAGAGAAGAGGAACTTGAGATTGCTGGCACCGTCATAGCAGCCATAAACCTTTATTAGTAGATTATGATTTTTGCCTTAGTAGATTGTAATAGCTTTTATGCTTCATGCGAGAGAGTATTTAGACCGGATATTAAAAAAAGTCCTGTTGTTGTTTTATCTAATAATGATGGCTGTGTAGTTGCTCTATCTAAAGAGGCTAAACAATTGGGAATCAAAATGTGTGAGCCCTGGTTTAAGATAGAAAAATCTTTTACAAAACAGGGAGGCATTGCCTTTTCATCAAACTATGAACTATATGCCAATATTTCTTCTAGAGTCATGCAAACCTTAGAACACCTATCACCCAAAGTAGAGGTGTACAGCATAGACGAAGCATTTCTTGATCTGACAGGCTTAAAAAATTTGGAACAATTTGGATATCAGTGTCGAGAGACTATAGATCGTTGGGTTGGAATCCCTGTTTGTGTTGGTATAGGACCAACTAAGACTTTAGCTAAAGTTGCAAACTATGGTGCTAAGCACTATCCAGCAACAAATGGTGTAGTTGATATCATGGATGAAAAAAGAAGAAGAAAATTAATGTCATTAATGCCCGTAAGGGAGGTTTGGGGTGTTGGAAGTAGGATAAATAGAAAGTTAAATGATATGGGAATAGAAACAGCTCTTGAGTTAGCGGAGATGGATACTAAGCTAATAAAAAGGAAGTTTAGCAGTGTACTTGAGAGAACTGTAATGGAATTAAAAGGATACTCATGTATAGGCTTGGAACAACAACCTAAAACAAAGAAACAAATAGTGGTAAGTAGGACATTCAGCAAGAAAGTTAGAGATCTTGAATTTATGAATGAAGCTGTTAGCGACTACGCATCACGAGCATGTGAAAAACTAAGGAAAGAAAATCAATATTGCAAGATGATATCCATCTTTATGCGTACAAATTATTTCCGAAAGCAAGACAAGCAATATCATGGATTTAGAAGCTGCCAACTGTTTGCTCCTACAAATGACACCAGAGATGTCTTAAATGCCGCGCGCCAGCTGACGCGACAAGTGTTTCGCGAAAATACTAATTTTGTAAAAGCTGGTGTAATGCTCAGTGATTTTTATGATGAAGGTGTGTATCAAGGAGATTTATTTAAATCTATTGATAGAAGAATCAATAGCAAAGAGTTGATGACGACAATAGACAAAGTAAATGCGTCTGGGATAGGTAAGATCACTTTTGCATCTCAAGGAATTAAGAAATCATGGTCAATGAGACGACTCTTAAAATCGCCGAGGTATTTAACGAATTGGGAAGAAATACCAGTTGTTAGATAAAGTTAATAGCCGCTATGAAACCTAAATAGATCATCTTTCATGTTAATAAAGGCTGACTCTACTTGAGATAATTCTTTAAGTCTTTCAGTCCAGTCTGTTTTAAAAATTTTGGTAAATAAATCTAGGTAGAGATCACAGTGCCTTGCTTCAGCCCTATAAAGCTTGGTATAAAAGTTTCTGAGAGAGCTCGGTAAGTAAGGTATCAAAGCATGGAATCTCTCACAAGATCTCGCCTCAATTAAAGCGCAAATAATCAAAATATCTTGAAATTTTTCCGGCTCCTTATTGGAAGCGCTTTCATATAAAGTTTGAGCATATTTACCTGATTTAAGATTTCTATATTTGAATCCTTGTTTTTTTATCAGGCCTAAGACTTGCTCAAAGTGAAGTAATTCTTCTCTAGCTAATGGTGAGAGAAGATCAGCTAAATTATGATGAGGGTATTTATGAATTAATGAAATAGCTGTTGTTGCAGCTTTCTTTTCACAATGAGCATGATCAATTAGCAATATATCTAATGATTTAAGAGCCTTATTGACCCATGCTTTTGGTGTTGAAGAAATAAGAATTTCTTCCCACTTATTAGACATTGAAGAATTTCTCAACTTTAAAATATCTTTGGTAATGCGCTTCAGATAACTCAAATAACTCTTCTTCAATATTTTTTTTCAAATCAGTTAAATTAGTCTCATTTCCAGCTAATAGGTCAAAGCCAAATTCTTTAGTGTCATGAATAGATTGACTTCCCGATCTAAGTAAGTCAAAAACCCAACATAGAGAATCAGAGTCTTCGTCGAATTTTATTTTGTAATGTATCAGTTTCTCTTTAAGGAGGTTTTCATTAACGACGAAAATTTTAGACTGCATTATTTGCACTTTAAGAGCCTCAAGTCTATCTAAGACGGACCTTTTTTCTTCGTTTGTGAAAGAATTCCATTGAATTACCTCATATTGAAATCGTTTACAGCCTCTACACACTTCATCTCCAAAGACGGTAGAACATACTCCGATACAAGGTGTTTTAGT
>CEUF01128391.1_pt1 | contig 21137 bp, 21 predicted proteins | sample 531461 | NCBI WGS metagenome assembly CEUF01 (sample SAMEA2623350, study PRJEB7988) | marine metagenome | biome: marine biome (ENVO:00000447); feature: surface water layer (ENVO:00002042); material: "saline water (ENVO:00002010), including plankton (ENVO:xxxxxxxx)" | depth 5 m | reverse complement strand
ACAGTTTGGCCAGTATATAAAGCACCCAATGACACAGTATCAATTACTGAAAATGGATGAAATGGAAGATTTGAGTATCCATTCCTTCTAAATGCCTGTGCAAGAAAATTGTGATCAAAGTGTGCATTGTGTGCTACAAGTATTGTTCTTGAGCATTCGTATAGGCTTCTTTGTGAGTCAAATATCTTTTTAATTTGTTTTAAAGCCTCCTTTTCATGTATTGCTTGTCTCAATGGATGTTTAAGATCAATTTTAGTAAATTCTAATGATTCAGGATCAATCTCTAAACCATCTGCTGGTTCAATATGAAATCTGGTCAGTTCACCTAGAATAAAATGATTATTATCAAAATCTAAGAGCTGAATTGCAGCCTCTAGTAACGGATTCTTTTGATAATCAAGACCCCCAGTTTCTAGGTCAATAACTACTGGCAAAAATTTTCTAATTCTTTTTTTTAACATGGAATATATATAATAGTGATCTTGCTAATGATAATTCAAGAAATAACTAATATTTCATATAACGGTTTATACGTTAGGGATAGTAATTTATTTGAGCATGAACACATATATGTATGCAAAAGCGAAAGATTTGGTTTCACTGCGTTGATTGCAATTCATTCAACTGTTAACGAGCAAGCAATTGGTGGATGTAGATATAAAGAGTATACAAGCTTTAAAGCTGCATTAAATGATGTTTTAAGGCTCTCAAAAGCAATGTCCCTAAAAAATAAATTATGTGGAGTTCCTTTTGGTGGTGGAAAATCAGTAATTATTAAATCAAATAAAATCTCTGACAAGAAACAAATTCTTAATGAATATTCAAAATTTCTAAATAAACTCGGTGGTACATATTTAACTGCTCAAGATATTGGGATTTCACTGGATGATATTAAATTTATCAAGAAAAATTCTGAATATGTACTGTGTGATGTTGATCCAGGTCCATATACCGCTAAAGGAATCTTTAACGTTATTAATTTAGTTTCCAAAAAAATTTTAGATTTGAAATTGAATGATATAACGACCTTAATACAAGGTTATGGAAGTGTCGGCTCAAATCTTGCTAGCCATTTAATAAATTCAAATTCAAGAGTTCTTATTAATGATAGTGACAAAAAAGTTACAAGTAGCTTTAAAAAAAATAAATTCATAAACGTAAAAAATATTTTTAATGAAGATTGCACTATTTTTTCACCATGTGCTGTCGGGGGAACAATTGATAGACATTTTGCAGAACATATCAATGCTAAGGCAATTATCGGAGGCGCTAATAATCAATTAGCTAGTAACGATGTGGCAGACTTATTATTTAAAAGAAATATTTTATATGTGCCTGATTTTCTAATAAATTCTGGTGGAGTAATTGGCCTAACACAAAATTATCTGAACAAAACTGATAACGATATTTCAAATGATTTATTAAGAGTTGCTGAAAATGCTTGCAACATTATTATTAATTCAAAAAAAAATAATCTTCACCCACTTAAATTTGTTCAAGAAAGTTTATTATGATTTTAGTCGGCCACACCAAGTTTTCTTTGAAGCTTGATATTTGATGTTGTATAACCAAACGGAACTCTTTCTCCTGGATTTATTCTTCGGAAAGCTTCTTGGACTGCCAGAGTTGTTTCATGAAATCCACATAATATAAGATCTAATTTTCCTGGGTAGTCATTTATATCGCCTACAGCAAAGATTCCAGACTTATTAGTTTGAAAATTCTCTGTATTTACTGAAATCTTTTTATTAGCTAATTCGAGCTCCCAATCTAAAATTGGACCTAATTTTTTGTTAAGTCCAAATAAAAAAATTAACTCATCTGCCTCTTTTTGAATTATTTCTTTTGTATCAAAATTCTTAAGCTCTATTGCTTCTACTTTTTCGTTACCAATAATTGAATTTATTTGATATGGAGTCATGAGGTTAACATCACCCTTTAACACCAGTTCACGCATTAGTGCTTCAGTATGTTGAGCACCTCTAAAGGCATCTCTTCGATGAACCAATGATAAGCTTTTCGAAATCGGAGCTAGTTCAACTGTCCAATCAAGTGCAGAGTCTCCGCCCCCAAAAACAAATACATTTTTATCTTTAAATTTATCTATTGATGTAACAGAATAAGATACTCCTTGATCTATATATTGATCAGGTTCTTCTATATTCGGTGGTCTTCGAGGTTCAAATGAACCAGCACCGGCTGCAATAAAAATATTTTTTGTTATAAACTCATTACCTTCAGAAGTTATTACTTCCCATGAATTAATTTCATCACCATTAGCTTGAATTTCTTTTATTGATTCAACTCTTTCACTCAAACTTACTCCATATTCAAAAGGTTTAATTTGTTCGATTAAAGCATCAACATGTTCTTGTGCAGTCTGAAAAGGAACTCCTGGAATATCATAAATTGGTTTTTCAGGATATAGTTCCGCACATTGACCACCAACTTTATCTAGGTTATCAATAAGATGACACTTCATTCCTAATAAACCAGCTTCAAAAACGGTAAATAGACCAACAGGACCAGCTCCTACAATTAAAATATCAATTTCTTGTTTCATTTAATTTTTTCACCTGGTTTTGCACCATTGTCCGATGATAATAAAAAAATTCCGCCCTCATCATTTGATGAGGCAAGAATCATACCTTCAGAAATACCAAATTTCATTTTTCTTGACTTTAAATTATTTACTAATACTACGTTTTTATCTATTAAATCTTTAGGTTCGTATGCTTCTTTTATACCAGCAAAAACAGTTTTACTTCCTAACACACCAACATCAAGTTCTATTTTTATAAGCTTATCAGCATCCTCAACATTTTCTGCAGAAATTATCTTTGCTACTCTCAAATCAATTTTTGCAAAATCTTCAATCGAGATTTCTTTATCATTTTGAACTGTCATTTCGTTACCATTAAAGTGATTAAGTTCAGTTTCCTCTATTCTTTCAACAACAACTTTATATTTATTAATTTTAGTTCCGAGCATATCATTTTTCAGATCTTTAAAGCTAAATTTATCTATTTCAAATTGCTTAAGAGCTTGTTCAGATAGCTTGGGCGTAATCGGATTTAATAATATACATATATCTATATAAATATTCAAAGATGTTGTTGCAATTAATAATGCCTCTTCATTATCAAGTTGCCATGGTTTTTTCTCATTTATATAACTATTGATTGAATCAGCAATTCGTAGAATTAAATTTACAGCTTTTGAAAATTCTTTATCTGCAAAATTTTTAAGGATCTGATCATATTGTTTACGTTGAGAATCAACAAATGACCGATCATATTTATTGCTTAAGACATAATTATTATTTTTAATAAATGCATCTACACGACTTCCAATATTAAATATTTTTCCAACAAGCGAAGAATTAATCTTGTTGGTGAAATCCTTCAAATCTAAGTCAATATCTTCAATTTTTGAATTAAGTTTACTTGCAAAATAAAATCTTAAAAGATCAGGCTCATATTTCTCTCTAAACTGATCAGCAGTAATAAATGTGCCTTTTGATTTCGACATTTTTTGACCATTTATTGAGAGAAAACCATGTGCATGTATTGAGTTAGGTAACTTATATTTTGATGCATTGAGAACGGCTGGCCAAAAGAGTCCATGAAAATAGATAATATCTTTCCCAATAAAATGATGAATTTCGTAATCAGATTTCTTATTCCATATATCCATGAAATCTTTTTTATTTTTATCACAATAATTTTTTGTAGATGCTATGTAGCCAATTGGTGCATCAAGCCAAACATAAAAATATTTATCTTTTTCATTAGGAATTTCAAATCCAAAATAAGGCGCGTCTCTAGAAATATTCCAGTCTGCTAATTCCCCATCAAGCCACTCATTTAATTTGCTCTTTATTGCCTTTTGTTTAACTGCATCTTCAAGAAACTGACCTAATAAATTAGATTGGGTATTTAATTTAAAATATAAATGTTCAGTTTTCTTAAGCACCGGAGTCGTATTTGTTATGGTAGATATTGGATTGATTAATTCTTCGGCCTCATAAGTAATACCACAAACCTCACATCCATCCCCAAATTGAGAGTCAGCACCGCATGCTGGACATGTACCAATTACATATCTATCAGCGAGAAACATACCTTGTTTTTCATCAAAAAGCTGTTTTATCTTTTTCTTGTATATAAGATTATCTTCAAGCAAGTTACTATAAATCTCCTCGACTAAATCTTTATTTTCATCTGAATGAGTTGTGTAATAATTAGTATGTTTGATATTAAAATCTTGAAGAGTTGTTGTATGCTCTTGTTGTATTCTTTTAGTCATTACTTCTGGATCAATATCATCTTTTTGTGCTTTGATTAAGATTGGTGCGCCATGAGCATCATCAGCACAAATATAGATTACCTCACAATTTTGTAGCCTAAGAAACTTTACCCAGATATCAGTTTGAATATGTTCAAGCATATGACCAAGATGTATAGGACCGTTTCCATAAGGAAGAGCGGAAGTTATGAGATATTTTTTTGTCACACCAACGAACAGATTTATTAAGTTATTATATAGGTTAAATATTTGAATATGGCTATAAAAAAAATTATTGCTATTGCATCAGCCAAGGGAGGAGTAGGCAAATCAACTATTGCTGCTTGTCTTGCAAAGGTTTTGGGTCAAAATAATAATGTTGGTTTATTTGATGCTGACATTTATGGGCCTAGTCAGCATTTAATTTTTAATCTCAAAGACCAAATTAACTCAAAAGCGTTTAAAACTTCTACTACAAACCTACAACCATTAAAAAAAGAAAATTTATCGATTATGAGTATGGGATTTTATATTAGTAAAGATAAGTCACTTACATGGCGTGGACCAATGTTGAGCAGTGTACTCAAACAAATATACAATCAAACAAAATGGGGCGACCTTGATTATCTTATAATTGATATGCCTCCTGGTACAGGCGATGCATATCTCACAATTGCGAATGAGGTAAATCCAGATGGAATAATTTTAGTAACCACCAATCACATTATGTCTGCTGAAGATACACTTAAATCAAAGATTACCTTTAATAAATTAGAAATTCCGATATTAGGTTTTTTGATTAATATGTATGAGAATAGTAAGGGTAAATACAAAATGAGTGCTAAAGAATTACAAGATCTGTTAGATGTTAATTGTTTCGGCACAATCTATTTTGATAATAACCTCGCAGAATTTAAGAGCCAAACAATAACAAAAATTTTTAAACCAATTACTGAATTAATTTAATATGAAAAAATCGTTAACTTTTTTTCTTTTATTGTCATTTAATTTATCTGCTAATGATCCATTTGAAGAAGTTAATAGAAGTATATATAAGTTTAATAAGGCTGTTGATGAAAGTTTTGCAAGACCAGTCGCGGAAGTATATGACAACTTAGTTCCTTCATTTATAAAATATGGCATAACAAATTTTTTTGATAACATTGAGGAAATTGATAATAGCTTTAATCAACTTTTACAAGGGAAGCCCGGATATGCTATTAATGACTTTGCAAGATTCTGTGTTAACACAACAATAGGTTTAGTTGGATTAGTGGATGTTGCTAGCAGTCTCGGTCTTGACTCTCATGATGAAGATTTTGGTCAAACATTAGGTGTTTGGGGTATTCCCAGTGGGCCTTATTTAATGCTACCAATTTTTGGACCAAGTAGTCCACGTGACTTAATTGGTGGACCAATATCTAGCTTTTTATCAGGTACTTTTGCTGTTGAAAAAAATGAAGCAAGAATCTCATTATTTGCTCTGAATGCACTTGATACACGTGCTCGTTTGCTTGATATTGAATCTTTGGTTATTGGAGATGAATATTCATTTATAAGAGATTCATACGAACAATTCGTCGAATATGAGGTAAGTGATGGCATTCAATCAAACGATGAATTTCTTGATGATATTGATGATATTTTTGATGACTAATTTAAAAATCTTGAAAGATTATTCAAAGAATTATTTAAATCTTTTTTAATAATTAAATTATTTATTTCCTGTCTAAATTTTTTTGCTCCAACACATCCTTTATTAAGACCATACAAATGTCTTAGGGACTGACTCAATGGGATATGTTTTGTTGGTGATCGCTCAATAAATTTAAAATACTCTTTAAGAATATTCTTTTTGGAAAGAGTTTTTAGTGGTTCATCATAAAACACACTATCAACCTCACTTAATATAATTGGATTATCATAAGCCGTTCTTCCCATCATTACTCCATCTGTATACTTGAGATGAATTTTTGCTGATGAAATATCATTAATACCACCATTAATAATGATTTGCATGTCTGGAAAATCTTCTTTTAACTTATAAACAACTTCATATTTTAACTCTGGTATAGATCTATTTTGTCTAGGTGAAAGCCCGCTTAGATATGCTTTTCGCGCATGTACAATGATAATTTTTACATTAGCTTTTGCTACAGCCTCAACAAAAGTTTTTAGAAAGTCATAATTGTCATGCTCATCTACTCCAATTCTGCATTTTACTGATATTGGAGTTGAAGAAGCTTCTGTCATTGATCTTAAGCATTTGGTAATCAATTTTGGATCAAGCATTAAGCATGCTCCAAACGATCCCTTTTGAACCCGTTTCGAAGGACATCCAACATTTAAATTGATCTCATCATAGCCATACTCGTTTACAATATCGATGCACTTAGCAAGGTCTTCGGGATTTGATCCACCTAATTGTAAGGCTACAGGCGAGTCAATCTCATTATTGTAGAGAAGACTATGATAATTCTTGTTATGAATAATTGCTCCAGAAGAAATCATTTCTGTATATAGAAAAGCTTTTTTTGTTATAAGCCGCATTAGAAATCTATCATGCAAATCTGTGCATTGCATCATGGGAGCGATACAAAAAGTATGATCTAGGGACATTTACAAAAGATAAAAAACAGCAAAGAAGCCAGTGATACTCATCGTTATCGTATAGGGTAACGCCATTAATACCATTCTTAGGTAAGATAAGTTTATTAATGGGGCAACAGATGATGTTAATAAAAATAAAAATGCTGCCTGACCATTTGGAGTAGCGACACTAGGTATGTTTGTCCCCGTATTAACCGCTACAGCTAACTTATCAAAATGTTCTCTTGTAATAACTCCACTATCAAGTGCTGCTTTGATCTCATTTATATAAACAGTAGCAACAAAAACATTATCACTGATCATTGATAAAACTCCATTTGCAACAAAAAACAATGGAGCTTGTAAATCAATATTTTGATTTAGTACAAAAATTATTACTGGATCAAATAAGTTTTGATCGTGTATAACACCTACAATACAGAAAAAAACTACTAGTAACGCAGTAAATGGTAAAGCTTCATTGAAAGCAGGTCCTAGATCATGTTCATCTGTAATGCCCTTAAATGCAGTCAGTAAAATAATGACTCCTAGACCAATAATTCCAACCTCTGCGATATGAAAGGCAAGTGCAAATATAAGTAAAAGTGCAACAAACCCTTCAATTAAAATTGACATTTTATTCTCATCCGTTTGATTTGATGTTTCATGTAAATCATATTGAGAAAATATTTGCTTAATTGGTAAAGGTAGCTCAGCTCCAAAACCAGCAATTTTAAATCTTTCAATTAAATAGCAAGTTGCCATTCCAACAATGAATACTGGAAAAGTTACAGGAGCCATAACAAAAATAAACTCCATGAACTCCCAGTCGGCAACATTTGCTATGAGTAAATTTTGTGGCTCTCCAACCAAGGTACATACCCCGCCTAAAGCAGTGCCTACAACTCCATGCATAAGAATATCTCTTAGGAAAGCTTTAAAATTTTCAATTTCATTTATACCTAGTTCACTTAAATTACTATCATTAAGGTGATTATGATCTTTGTCATCAAAACTTTTATTTGAGGTCGCTAGATGAAATATTCTATAAAAACCAACTGCAACTGCAATCAATACTGCTGTAACAGTTAAAGCATCAAGGAACGCTGATAAGAACGCAGCAACAAAACAAAATAACAGTGAAAGATGTATCTTAGATTTAACTCTAAGAAATAACTTTGTAAAAATGGTTAGCATTAAATTTTTCATAAAATAGATGCCAGCAACCATAAAGACCAAAAGCAATATCACAGCCAAATTATTTTCTATTTCATGCAATAAGGTATAAGGAGTTGTTAGATTAAGTATTAAAGCTTGAATTGCAAGCAATCCACCTGGCTGAAGTGGATAGCAATTCAATGCCAATGCAAGCGTAAAGATGAATTGAAGTAACAATATCCAACCCATTATGAAACCACCATTCAAACCAAGATTATTTAATAGAAACAATAAAATTGGATTGATCAATAAAAAAACGATAATTGTATTTTTATACCAAGTAGGGGAGTTACCTAAAAATAATCTGTACAATAGTTTCATTATATTAAAATGATAAATAAGCTAGCCAGGAAAAAGTCCAAACCAGACGACAATTCAAAATTAATTATATTTTATCAGGATAAATTAGTTTTGAAGCAAGAATCCAGTGAATTTTTTCTAAACTATCAAGATTTAAAAAGCTATATTTCGATTAATGATACTTTTTTAATTGGATATAAAGACAATATAGAAATCTACGCTTGTGAAGCAAATACCGATGCTTCAAAATATGATGAAAGTATTTCATTGGTAGACTTGCGTTTTATTCTGTCTAATCTTGAACAAGATGAATTTTTATTCATAAGCAGAGCAAAGCAAATTATTTATTGGAACCAAAATTCTCAATTTTGTGGTGTATGTGGTAAAGAAAATTTATTCAGTGATAAAGAAGGGGCCTTCTATTGTGAGTGTCGAAAAATTTATAACTATCCTGCAATATCGCCATGTATTATTACTCTAATTCACAGAAGCGATAAAATATTGCTTGGAAGAAATGCGTATTTTCCAAAAGATATGTTTAGTACTCTAGCAGGATTTATTGAAGCTGGTGAGAGTTGCGAAGAAGCCCTTGAAAGGGAAGTGTTCGAGGAAGTAGGTATTGAAGTTAAAAACATCAGATATTTTGGCAGTCAAACATGGCCATTCCCTGCTCAATTAATGATTGGCTTTTATGCTGAGTATTCTTCTGGAGAAATCACTTTAGATGAAGACGAATTAGAAGAAGCTTATTGGTTTGATGTTAGTGATTTACCAAACATTCCACCAAAAGAGTCTATATCAGGCCAACTTATTCGCTCTTATATCGAGGATCATTAACCGCTCTGGTAGGCTTCACAGATTTATTTACCTTTTTAATTTCTTGTTTATCTTGAGTCTTTTTTTCAATGGATTTTTTAGACTGTTGTGGAGGCGTATTTTCAAGAGATTTTTTTGATCGTTGTTTATCTACACCTTTAGATACTTGTTTACGATTTTTTTGATTAGTATTTCTATTATCATTGTTTCTTTTTCTAAAACTTTTATTTCTAGAGCTGCTATTATTAGGTCTTTTTTTGTCAAAGTTTGCTCTTTTAGAATTATTTTTATTTTGTTTTTTATATGGGCGTCTTCTTTTGGATTTTGATTTATTTGAAGCTTCAGATTTAGAAAATATACTAACAATTTTTTTGAAAATACCATCTGATTTTATTGGTTTTCTTGGAGGAGCCGAAACTTTGACTAGTGGCTCTCTCTTTGATCGAGAATCATTTATTTCTCTCCAAGATAAATCTGGTTCAGGACTATCAGGCGTCATCTTATAGGAAAGATTATTTTTAACATCTGATGATTTAACTCTCACGACCTTATAATATGGTCTTGATTTATATGGATCAGCAATAACAAGAATATTTATCTTATTAGAATTTTCAATGGTTATAATTTCTCGTCTTTTTTCATTTAAAAGATAACTAGCCACATCTGCTGGTACAAATATATGAACCTCACCTGTATTTTCTTTTGCGGCATCTTCGCTGGCTATTCTTAATATTGATTGCCCAAGTGATTTAGGTCCACGAACTAATATATGCTCAATATCATATGTTTCATTTAATGATGGACGTAGCCTTTGTCTTGAGAGCTCAAGAAGACCAAACCTTGAAATTTCAGTAATTTGCACTCTTGCTCTATCTGAATTGACAGCATGCCTGATTCCATTCATAACCTTCTTTTGATTTTCAGCATTTTGCATGTCGATAAAATCAATTACTACCAATCCACCAAGATCTCTCAATCTTAATTGTCTTGCAACTTCTGATGCAGCTTCTAAGTTTGTAGCTAAAGCAGTTTCTTCAATGTCCTTTCCTTTAGTGGCTCTTGATGAATTTACATCTATGGTTACCATAGCCTCTGTAGGATCAATTACAATTGATCCGCCAGATGGTAAATTAATTTCTCTTTGAAAAGCAGATTCAATTTGCGATTCAACTTGATACCGATTAAATAAAGGAATTTCTTCATCATAAAATTTAAGTTTATTTGCATGGTCAGGTATTACCGATTGAGCAAACTTAAGGGCTTCTTCATAAACATCTTTATCATCAATTAATATTTCTTCTATATCTTCTCTATAATAATCACGAAATACCCTTAGAATAAGTTTGTCATCAGAGTATATGAGGGAAGGGGAATCAACATCTTTTGTGCTTTTATCTATTTGAGACCACATTGAGAGAAGATAATCTAGATCCCAATTCAGTTCTTCAATATTTCTTCCTAATCCAGCGGTTCTAACAATTACACTCATTCCCTCTGGAATTGCAAGTTGTTTAATAATATTTTTTACTTGATCTCTTTCGTCTCCACTTATTCTTCTTGAAACACCTCCACCTCGCGATGAATTTGGTATTAATACAAGGAATCTTCCAGCAAGTGACAATTGTGCTGATAGTGCTGCGCCTTTAGTACCCCTTTCTTCTTTTAAAACTTGTACGATAATTTCATCATTTTCTTTTAGATTACATACTCTTTTTCCCTCATCATCTTTTTCATAAAAATCATCTGTGAGTTCTTTTAATGGTAGGAAGCCATGTCGCTCTGCTCCATAAAATACAAATGCAGCATCTAAGCTTGTTTCTACTCTTGAAACTTTTGCTTTAAAAATACTACCTTTAAGGATCTTTATTTCATTTGTTTCACTATCGAGATCAAACAACCTAGCGCCATCGACCAATGCAATACGTAATTCATCTGTTAAAGATTTATTGATTAAAATTCTTTTCATTGATTTCTCCAAAAATAGAGAAGAAGATTTTTTATACTTGTGAATCTGAAAGTCTTACAACCATTTGCTTCCAGATAGGCTGACACTTTGCAACCATGTTGAAACTTTTATATCTTCTCTAAAAATAAAGTTATTTTTAACTTTTTATAATTTATTATTTATTTTTAACAATAATACACCAATGATGAAAAAAAACCTAAAAGTAACAGCATCTAATAATCAAAGACGATTAGACAACTATCTTTTTTATCAATTGCCTAACATACCAAAATCAAAAATCTATAACATGATTAGAAGAGGTGAGATTCGAGTTAATTCTTCGAGAGCAAAGCCCTCAACGCGAATTACAACTAATGATGAAATTAGAATTCCACCATACTTGGTTAATACCAAGCAGCATGATAATAAAAGAAAATACTCTACTGAAATAATTTCTAATTTTAAAAAATCAATAATCTTTGAGAATTCAAACTTTCTAATAGTAAATAAATCATCAGGCATAAGCTCTCACTCTGGAACAAAACAAAACTTTGGTTTGATTGATATTGTCAGATCATGCATCAAGGGGGAGGACATAGATCTTTGTCACAGACTAGATAAAGATACAAGCGGATGTATTGTTATTTCAAAAAATAAATTGTTTTTAAGTCATTTTAATAAACTTTTAAAAAAAAGGCTTGTAGGTAAAACATATTTAGCAATTTTATGTGGAAATCTTAAAAAATCATTTATTGTTAATAAAAGTCTTTCTAGCGCTTACTTAAAACAGAATAAAAGATCTATTTTGTCTAGCAATGGCAAACAGGCATATTCAGAGTTTTTTCCAATTAAACAATATAAAAATTTAACACTTGCAAAGGTAAAAATTTCAACGGGAAAGCTTCATCAGATTAGAGCACACGCATTTATAAATGGTACTCCTGTATTAAATGATAAAAAATATGGTTATAAAATTAAGGAGCATGGAAATTTTAATGAGTTTAAAAGACTTGCACTACACTCGCAAAAAATCAATTTCATTGATAACAAAGGAGCTGAATTTGCATTTACTTCAATTCCTGACCAAGCATTTCAATTATTTTTAGATAACTTTTATAAAATATAATTTTTTTAATATTACTAAAAATCTGTTAGGATACGCTTCTTTATGGCAGTACAAAAAAGTAAAAAAACAAGATCTAGAATTGGAATGAGGCGTTCACATGACTCATTGAAGGGATTATCTATCTCAACTGATCAGGTTTCTGGCGAAAGGCATTTGCGTCATAGAATGACCGCAGATGGTTTTTATAAAGGTAGACTAATAAAGGACCTAAAAAAACCTGAAAAAGAACAAACTGAAGAACTAGAGTAAATTACATATGCTGCTTGCATTTCCAGGGCAAGGATCACAACAAAACTATATGTTATCTAGTGCTAATTTACTTGAATTAGCTAGTAGTCAAGATTTTCACGAACATATTGATTTTATGGGAGATTCTCTTAAAACGAATATTATCGATTTGATTGAATCTGAAAATGATCTCATTAATGATACAAGGTTTACTCAACCACTGCTGTTGTTTTGTAGTTATCTTCATTATGTAAGATTTGTTGAGCAAAATCCCAACTTAACCAATATTAAATTTACGGGCCATTCTTTAGGTGAATATACTGCATTAGTTTGTTCTGAATCTTTAAAACTAATTGATGGAATAAAAATTGTAACTGAAAGAGCTAAACTTATGTCAATTGCTCCAGGTGGAGCCATGTCTGCTATTTTGGGTCTAGATGAGAAGATTATTGAAGATGTGTGCAATGAATTAACAAATGAAATGGCTGGAAGTGTAGAGATTGGCAACTATAATACGCCATTACAATGTGTAATCTCTGGCAATATTGAAGAGGTTACTGAAGCCGAAATTAAATTAAAAGTCGCAGGCGCTAAGAAAACTATACGATTGAATGTAAGCGTTGCCTCCCACAGTAAACTTATGAAAGATGCATCGAATAAATTCGAAGAATTTATGAGCAAATTTGAATTTATGATGCCTAAATACCCAATTATTCAAAATGTTGATGCATCTGAGGAAAAAGACATTGATTTAATTAAATCCAAACTTGTAAAACAGCTTTTTATGCCAGTACGATGGTCAAAAATTATGTCATTGCATAATAATGATCAATTATTTATTGAAATTGGTCCTGGATCAGTTCTTGCAGGATTAGCAAAAGGCAATAAAATTAGTAATGTTCATTCAACATCAAAAAATGGATTTAAACTAAGTATGATTAAATAAAATGAAAGCAGTATTTGTTACAGGTGTATCAAGGGGAATAGGCTTGGAGATTGCAAAGGTATTCTCTAAAGATGGATATTATGTTTATGGTTCTTCAAGATCAAATTTTGATTTGAACAAAGCTTTAGATACCGATAATGCAGCGCACTTTGCTTTGGATGTAAATGATAGGAATTCTATTAATGATATTTTTAATGAAATAGCGAAATCAGAATTTATTTTAGAATGTTTAATTAACAATGCAGGCATCACTGCAGATAACATTTTCTTAAGGATGAAAGAAGAGGAATGGAATTCTGTAATTGAAACAAATTTAACTGGTATCTTTAATATTACCAAACCAGCTGTAAAAATTATGGTAAAAAATAAATTTGGAAGAATAATAAATATATCAAGTGTATCAGGATTAATGGGTAATCCTGGACAAGTTAATTATTCTGCATCAAAAGCTGGAATAATTGGCTTTTCAAAGTCATTAGCAAAAGAACTAGCCTCAAGAAATATTACAGTTAATACTTTATGTCCTGGATTCATTGAAAGTGATATGACAGATGCAATGAATGAAAATCAAATTCAATCGGCACTGGAAATGATTCCAACAAAAAGATTTGGTACTTCAAGTGAGGTTGCAAATACTGCTCTCTTTTTAGCATCAAAAAATGCAGATTATATTACTGGCCAAACGTTAAGTGTTGACGGCGGTTTATTTATGCACTAATTCAAATATTGGGTTAAAATACTTTTTAAATTCTGGAGAGGCTTATGAGCGTTGAAGAAAGAGTAGTTAAAATTGTTTGTGAACAGCTTGGAGTTGGCGAGGATGAGGTAAATACAGGTTCCTCATTTGTTGATGATCTTGGAGCAGATTCACTAGACACCGTAGAGTTGGTTATGGCTCTAGAAGAAGAATTTGATCTTGAGATAGCTGATGAAGAAGCTGAAAAAATTTCTACTGTTCAAGAGGCTATAGATTACATAAATTCCAATAGTTAGTCGTCTGCATGCAACTACAAAGAAGAGTTGTAGTTACAGGTCTTGGAATTTTATCTCCTATTGGTAATTCAAAGGATACTGCTTGGTCAAACTGTATAAATGGAGTTAACGGGATTTCAGAAGTTGATTTTGGTATTGCTGATTGTCCAGTAACCGTAGGTGGCAAACTTAAAGATTTAGATCTTGAAAATTTAATTCCATCAAAATTATCTAGAAGAATCGATCCATTTGTCCAATATGGGATCATATCAGCAAACGAAGCTATAAAAGATTCACATCTAAATGAATCAGATATAAATCCTGAAAAAATAGGTGTTTCTATGGGATCTGGTATCGGAGGTCTTCAATCAATAGAACTCAATCATAATAATCTAAATGATAGAGGATTTAAAAAGGTTTCACCGTTTTTTGTTCCTGGCTCAATAGTAAATATGATTTCAGGACTTATCTCTATTGAACATGGTTTTAAGGGGCCAAATAGCTCTATAGTTACTGCTTGTTCATCTGGCAGTCATTGTATAGGCTTTGCAGCTAGATCTATTGCATATGGAGATGCAGATATTATGATTGCTGGAGGATCAGAAATGGCATCAACTCCATTGGGAATTTCTGGATTCCTTGCCTCAAAGGCTTTATCAAAAAACTCTGATCCTGAATCAGCTTCGCGTCCATGGGATAAGGATCGAGACGGTTTTGTTTTATCTGATGGTGCTGGAGCTATTGTTTTAGAAGAATATGAAATTGCAAAGAGTCGAGGCGCTAATATTTATGCTGAGTTAATTGGTTTTGGCATGAGTTCTGATGCATACCACATGACTGCTCCACCTGAAACAGGAGCTGGTGCAAGACTTGCTATGCAAAATGCACTTAATGACTCTAATATTGATCAGAGTGAAATTAGTTATATAAATGCTCACGGAACTTCAACACCTCTAGGTGACATTGCAGAATCAAAAGCAATTGAAGAAATTTTTAATGAACCACCAATAGTATCATCTACTAAATCTATGACTGGACATACTCTTGGTGCAGCTGGAGCAATTGAGTCGGTATTTACCATAATGAGCATTTACAAAGATGTTATACCCCCAACAATCAATCTTAAAAACCAAGATGATCAGTGCACTCTTGACTATAATTGTGGAGATGCAAGAGAAACTAAAATTCAATATGCAATGAATAATTCTTTTGGTTTTGGAGGAACGAACTCAAGTCTTGTTTTTAAAAAGATCTAACTTTATAAAGTTCATTCTGCTGCTTTCTTTTTTTAGCTTATCTTTCCTTGGAATCGTTTACTCAATTGCAAGAGAAAGCATTAACTATGAAAAAGATACTTTTATTGTAGATCAAGGTAGCAGCTTAAATTCAATTTTAAATAAATTAGAGACAAAATATTTAAGAAAACTTGCTTTAAGAATTTATTACAAATTAAATCATCAGGAAATAATAATTTATGGTGAATATGTTATGAATGATATTTCGTATATTGATTTTTTTAATGATTTAACATCAGGGAATGTTTTTCAAAGAAGATTTGTTATAAATGAGGGGATGAATATTTATGATCTAAAAGATACTATTAGTAAACTCGACATAATAAATGACTGCATTAATTTTTCATGCCTTCAAAATAAATTTGATTTTGTTGAGGGAACCCTTTATCCAGATACATATTTTTATAGTGTGAACGATTTTTTATCAACTATTCTTATATTCTCTGAATCAAGGATGGATTCATTCTTAGATAATATATGGAAAAATAGAATAGAAGATGAAAATATTAAATCAAAAAAAGATTTACTAATATTAGCTTCAATTATTGAAAAAGAGTCAGGAAATGAAATAGATAAACCACTGATATCCAGTGTTTTTTATAATAGGCTTAGAAATGGCATGCGCCTGCAAGCTGACCCAACAATTATTTATGGACTTTTACCTAAATTTAGTGGAGATATAAAAAAAGCAGATATTTATGATCAAACAAATCCATATAATACATATGTTATTGATGATTTACCTCCGACACCAATTGCCATACCAAGTAAAACAAGTTTAATTGCAGCATCACAACCATCTGAAACAAATTTTTTATTCTTTGTAAGCAAAGGTGATGGTTCTCATTATTTTTCAGTGACATATAATGAGCACTTGAGTGCCATTAGTGAATATCAATAGATTTAAATGAAAATAATTTCTTTTGAAGGAATAGAGGGAGCAGGTAAAACTACTCAGATTAATCTGTTAAAGGATCATCTTGATTCAAATAACATCACATACACTTTGCTTAGAGAGCCTGGTTCAACTCCTGGTGGTGAAATGATTAGAAAAGTTCTACTCTCAAATGAAATCACTTTATCGTCAATGACAGAGTTATTATTGATGTTTTCTGCTAGAGCAGAGATGGTTAACAACCTTATTAAAAAATCGGATTCTGAGTTTATTGTTCTTGATAGATATTTTCATGCATCTTTGGCTTATCAAGGATATGGTAGAGGAATATCGCTAGACAAAATATACAATCTAATAAAAGTTACAGAATGCCCTGAACCTAATCTAACAATAGTTCTAGATATTGAACCATCAAAGGGTTTTGAGCGTAAAAGGCATGATGAAAAAGATCGGATCGAAAATTCAGGCAATAATTTTTTTACAAAAGTAAGAAATGGTTATGTTGCTCTTGCCGATAGATATGATTACGTCAAGATAATTGATGCTCTGCAAACAGAAAAAAATATTCACAATCAAATTATAGATTTGGTAAATTCAATATGATCTCGTATCCATGGCTAGAGAATCTACATAGTAATCTAAGTAAATTACCTAACTTATTAATTGTTGAGGGCCCTGCTGGGTATGGAAAATTCGAGACAGTATATGAGCGAACTATAAAAATATTTTGTGAGGAAAAAACAGGATGTGATACTTGCTATCAATGTAGTTTGGTAAAGAGTGGAAACCATCCCGATTTATTAGTTATTGATCAGGAGAATGATCTGATTGGAGTGGATGAGGGAAGAAAATTAATTGAGTTTATGAGCTTAACGTCATCATCGTCACCGTCAAAGGTTGCATTGATAAACAATGCAAACTTAATGAATAAACCAGCACAAAATAGCATTTTGAAAATTACAGAGGAAATAAATTTAAAAAATCATATTATTTTTATAAGTAACAGGCCCAAGTCTCTTTTATCAACAATTTATAGCAGATGCCAACAAATTAATATATCTCCATTATCTTTTAATCAAATAAACGAATGGTTACGATCATTAGGATACGATGAAACTGTCTTCAATTTTCCATCTTACTTTTCACCTAAAGATATTATTAATGCCATTAATAATGGTGATAGAGATACTTACAAAAATTTTTTGAATACTATGGATTCAAATCAATCTTTTGCTGATCAGTTAGGTTTTTTTAAAGAACTGAAGATGCCATATCTCAACAAAATCGATTATCTGATTGATTATGTGATTTTGTTGATTGGAAGAAATACTCAATTCTATTCATCTAATTCTACTACTAGTAAATACGATTCAATAAAGTTACAAAATTTAAGTCAATTCGCAACGCATTTGATCAATTACAAAGGTAGATTATTAAGTATTAAATCTCTAAATGAGCAGATAGGAATCGGCTATTTCCTTTCTAAGCTCCATCACATTAAAGAAAATTAGTTATTTAATAGTTGCGCCACCGTCAGCAACAATTGTGTGTCCATTAATATATCTTCCAGCATCTGAGGCAAGCATAACAGCAATTCCTCCAATTTCATCAGGCTCACCAATTCTTAACATAGGATTTGTTTCTGTGAAAGTTTTAAGCGTGTCTGGATTATCCCAAATTGCTTTAGCCATATCAGTTTTTATTAAACCTGGAGCGATAGTATTACTTCTGATATTGTGCTTTCCAAATTCAACTGCTAGATTTCGGGCCAAAGCCATATCTGCAGCTTTAGTCATAGCATAAGTGCCAAGAATCTCATTCCCTTTAAATCCACTAATACTCGAAATTATAATAATGACTCCATCTTTTCTTTTTATCATTTCAGGTAATACAAGATTAGCCAATAAATGATTAGACTTAATATTGTTATTAATTATCTTATCAAATGCTTCTTCGGGTATATCAAGAGATGATCCTAGGAATGGATTTGTTGCTGCGTTGCAAACAAGGACATCAATTTTGCCAATTTTCTCTCGAGCTTCATTAACAAGATTTTCAAGTTGAGTTTTATCACCTATATTTGCTTGAATTGGAAAAGCAACTTCGTCTCCAACATTGCTATTAATTTCATTTGCAGTTTCTTCACAGGCATTTATCTTTCTACTTGATATAATTACCTTAGCTCCAGCATAAGCACATTGTGCTGCAACAGATTTACCAATACCTTTTGAAGATCCAGTTACTAGAACACATTTATTTTTTAGTTCAAATATTTTCATTTCATTTATAATTAATCTGTGGAGTACGACGTAGAAATATATTCAAAATCAAATTGTAGCTTTTGCGATAAAGCAAAATTGTTATTTAAATCGAAAAACATAGTATTTAAAGATTATAATACAGAAGATCCAAATATTTTATCGGAACTTCTTCAACGAAATCCTAATGCTAGAACTATGCCACAGATTTTTATAAATAGTGAACACATTGGTGGATATCAAGACCTTGTAGTTTGGTTTGAAAGTAAATAATTATGGTTGAATTTAATGAATTTCTTAAACTGCTGGATTCAAATCTCAGTGGATCGTGGTGGTTCCCAGCCCTTTTGATCGGTACCGGGATATTTTTTACAGTTTATTTAAATTTTCCTCAATTTAGATTTTTTCGTCATGGATGGAGGATAGTAACTGGTAAATATGACCAAGATGATAGCAAAGGTGAAACTACTCCTTTTCAGGCTCTTACTACTGCTATGTCTGGGGCCATTGGAACTGGAAACATTGGTGGTGTTGCTCTAGCAATATGGACAGGTGGTCCTGCAGCTATTTTCTGGATGTGGATCACTGCTATTTTTGGAATGACAACAAAGTTTGTTGAAGTAACGCTGGCTCATAAATTTAGAACTACATTGAAGGATGGTTCGATCTCAGGTGGGCCAATGTATTACATTGAACAGGGTCTGAATATGAAGTGGGTGGCAATACTATTTTCATTATTAATGATGATTTGTGCAATTGGATCAGGAAATATGCCTCAAATTAATAACATTGCTAATGTTATGGAAACTGAGTTTTCCGTTCCAAAATTAATGACTGGCCTAATATTGGGTGGGTTACTGTGGGTGATCATTATAGGTGGCATCACTAGAATAGCTGCAGTAGCAAGTAAAATTATTCCAATTATGGGCATCATATATTTTGGAGGCGCATTAATAATTCTTGTAGAAAACTACCAGAATATTATTCCATCATTTAATGCTATTTTTACTCAGGTTTTCACTGGTTCTGCAGCAGTTGGTGGATTTTTAGGTGCAAGTTTTGCAATGAGTTTGAAATATGGAGTTGCTAGAGGCTTATATTCAAATGAAGCTGGCCAAGGATCATCACCTATTGCTCATGCCTCATCAAAAACAAAAAATTCAGTAGATCAGGGGGTTGTATCTATATTAGAGCCATTTATAGATACTATTGTTGTTTGTAGTGTTACAGCTCTAGTGATTTTATCTAGTGGAGTTTGGACACAAAAGTTTGAGAATACATTTGATCGAACATCAATGAAAATTGTAGCTGGTCTATATAATGATTCTGAAGCTAGCGACGTAGAGCAACTTACGAGATTCGTTCAAGGCATGCCTTCAACTATTTCAGAGTACAGTGGTGAAATAGTTATTGAAGGTGGAGAATTAGTATCTAATAACGTTACTATCATACATAAAAGATCTATTGCAGAAGATGTCAAATTTTATCGTGATAATCTCCCTGTAAACGATACACTCATCGTTGAGCAGGGTGATTTATTAGAAAGAGGATATGAGATTACTGGAAAATCTTTAATTGATTCTGCTGAGCTGACTGCAAAAGCTTTTTCTCAAGGTTCTTTAAGAGAGTATGGTGGATATTTAGTTGCAATTGCTTTGTTATTATTTGCTTTCTCTACTGCAATAGCATGGTGCTATTATGGTGACAGATCAACTGCTTACGTATTTGGAGAAAAAGGAGTATTTTGGTATCGAAATATTTATGTCATATGTTTTATTTTAGCAGCTGTTATTGATACAGAGGTTGTTTGGAACATTGCCTATGTAGTTGTTGCACTGGTCTCCATTCCAAACCTGGTAGCCATATTTGTTTTAAGAAAAGTTATGAAGCAAGATGTTGATGAATATCAGATTCAAAAATCATAAAGTTTTATATTTCAGCTCTGTTTTCTAAAACTTTAATAACCTCATTTAAGTTAGAACCAGCATCATATAACAATACTAATAAGTGATACATGAGGTCTGCAGCTTCTTCTTCAATTCTTCCATCTTTTGATACTGCTGATATTGATGTCTCACCAGCTTCCTCATTTACTTTTTTTGCAATCTCTGCAGTTCCTTTCTTGATAAGTGATGCTGTATAAGACGATTGAGGATCAGCAATAGATTTATTTGAGATAATTTTTTCTAGCTTTTGTAATGAAAACATCTGTTCTCCAAAGCAAGAATATGAACCCTCATGACAAGTGGGACCATCATTAAC
>CEUF01043987.1_pt1 | contig 21471 bp, 39 predicted proteins | sample 531461 | NCBI WGS metagenome assembly CEUF01 (sample SAMEA2623350, study PRJEB7988) | marine metagenome | biome: marine biome (ENVO:00000447); feature: surface water layer (ENVO:00002042); material: "saline water (ENVO:00002010), including plankton (ENVO:xxxxxxxx)" | depth 5 m | reverse complement strand
AAGAAGACGGATTGTACGTTGAAGAAGACAACGTAAATTATCTTATAAATGGTCACTGTGTTGAGGAGTACATAGAAGCTTTAAGTCTCGCATGGAGACCGGGGGAAGAAGCTGTTGATATACCTAGTGAATGGTGGGACGAAGTACAAATAGTACCAAAAGATACAGCCATGTGGGATGAAGTTTATGTTGATAAAGAAATTGTAAAGATCGATTATAGCGTTGGCTGTAAAGGTGCGCTTCTAAATAAACTTAACAATTTAATATCTTTAGTTAGAAAAAAATTTCCTAACGACTCTGGTTTTAAAAATAATAAAAATAATATTATTGGTATGTACTTATCTAACCATTCAATAAGACCACCTTATAAATCAAACAATACAATTACTGTCTATCATATGTACTACAAAAAAGATTGGTTTCAAGAATTATTAAAAGAATATAAAGTTCCAGAACAGGGTTACAAATATTATTTTTGGTTTGGTTTTAAATATGATTTAGATTCAAAAAAGAGATATCTTAAATTGGTTATAGAGAACAATGACACCACAAGTAACTACCAAGCTAATCCAGATTCTTTTATTCCAAGACCACAGTTACCACATTGTAATGAACCTTACTTTGCGAAAATTTATAACCCTGATGGTACTGAAGCAGATGAATATGACGTATTTTTTTCAACCACACCTAAAATTATGAAAGCATATTGTGAAGAAAATGAGTTAAGTTTCCCGTTTCCAGAAGACAAAGAAAATGAGTATATTTGGACTTATGGGTTAGTTTACGATAAAAAAACTCTTAAAATAAAACAAGTAAAAGGATATATTAAGAAAGCACAAGAGATTACACCTTGGTTGATATAAAATTAAATACAAAAGAGATAGATAAAAAATTCTATCAAAAAGTAAAAGAAGAAGAAAAATTAAGGAAAGAGTTTAGAAAAAAATTTTATAATTAGTTATGTGGAAATATTTTACTGAAGACGAACTTAAGTGTAAGCATACTGGGATATGTAAAATGGACCCAGAATTTATGGAAACCCTTGAAAAAATACGTGAAGAAGTAGGAATTCCGTTTATAATAACAAGTGCCTATAGAGATCCAACGCATCCTATAGAAGCGAAAAAATCACAACCAGGAGCCCACGCAAGTGGCAAGGCTGTAGATATACTTGTACGAGGTTCGGATGCCTTTAAGTGTATAGAAGTAGCGTTAAAACACGGTATAACCGGGCTTGGTGTGAAACAACATGGCGACTCTAGATTTATACATTTAGATACTTTAGAGGCCACTAGCACCAGACCAAGACCTTGGGTTTGGAGTTATGGCTGATTCACAAGAACAACGACTAGAGAAAATAGAAGAAAAACTAGATCGACTAGCAGACGCAGTCGTTTCCATTGCTCGTATTGAAGAACGAGTAGCTACCGTTTTAAGACAGAATGACAGGTTTTTTATTAGAATGGATAAGATAGAGCAACGTTTAGACGACGTAGAAGCACAATCCGATGTCAATTCTAATACAGGACGATTCATAGAAAGATTTATGTGGATTGTCGTAGCCGCAGGAATAGGATTATTAGTATATTTTTTACGCACATAGGAGGTATTTATGGCGGATCCAATAACAAACTCAGTAGTAGGTATTGCTGGCAGTGTTCTAAATAAGTTCGTTGCTGACAAAAATTTAAAAATGAAACTTGAGCATGAGCTCAAGACACAACTACAAACAGCTAATCTCTCACAGATTGAAGTAAATAAAATCGAAGCAGCTAGTAAAAACTGGTTTGTTGCCGGTTGGCGTCCGTCTGTAGGTTGGGGTTGTTCAGTTGCAATGATGGTGCACTTCATTGTATTACCTGTAGGTGAGTGGATTGCTGCGCTATCTGGTGTAAAAGTAGATATGCCAGAGTTTGATTTTACTCAATTGTCTACCATACTTATGGCGATGCTCGGCATGGCAGGACTTAGAACTTTCGAAAAGCAAAAGAAAGTAGCCAGAGGAGATGACTAATATATGGCTTACTTTAAGCTAGTTAATTTTAATGGTATTGCACCACAAGTCTCACCTAGATTACTAGGTGAAGGCTTAGGGCAAACTGCGAATAATACAGACCTAGATCGTGGTGTATTAACACCAATTACTAGTAATAGCACAACAGCTACATTAAATGCACAAACCAGAGCTGGTTTGTATAGGTATGAGTTTGGTGGGCAAGTTTATAACTTAGAGTTTACTAATGCTGTAAATGTACAACCGGGTCCTGTAGCAGATGATGCTTTTGACCGTTTGTATTGGACAGGTGCTGGGTTCCCACAAATGGGTAGTTCTACACAACTACTTGCTTCTGGTTCTGGTGCATATCCAAGAAGTTTTTTTAGGTTAGGTATACCTGCGCCAACTAGTGCTCCAAGTACAAGTATAACTTCTGGTACAGATGATGGTACACAGACACAATACAGCACATCTTATGTATATACTTTTGTATCTGCATTTGGGGAAGAAGGTCCACCGTCGCCGGCGTCTACGGTATTATCAAAAGTAGACGGGCAAACTGTAACTATCTCTGGTATGGACACTGCTACTTCTAAAAGTAATACTAATTTAGCTAATAAACGTATCTACCGTTCTAATACCGGTTCTAACACTACTAATTTTCAATTTGTAAAAGAAGTATCTTTGGCTACCGCAAGCACTACAGATAATTTAAATAATGATGCTTTGGCTGAATTGATACCTTCTACTTATTGGATTGCGCCACCAGATGATGACACTAGCACTTATCCTAACGGACAGATGTTAGGTTTGACTGCTATGGCTAACGGTATTTTTGCCGGGTTTAGTGGTAAAAGAATTTGTTTTTCAGAACCTTTTTTACCGCACGCTTGGCCAGTAGCGTACCGCATAACACTTGAAGAAGAGATTGTTAGTATAGCTATGGCAGGACAAGTATTGTTTATTGCTACCAAAGGTACACCTTACATAGCTGCTGGTACAGACCCACAATCTATGAGTGTAGTGCGTATGGAAGCAGCACAAGCATGTTTGAATAAAGAGTCACTTGTAGATATGGGTGACCTAGCTATCTATGCTTCACCTGATGGTTTAGTGGGGGCTTCGGGTAGTGATATTGCAATACTAACCGAAGGATTGATTACACCTAAACAATGGCAGGCACAGTTCTATCCCTCTACAATTAAGGGTTTTCTATGGCAAGGTAAATATGTAGGACAATATTATACAGGCTCTGCCTATGGTGCTTTTATGTTTGACCCCCGTGGTGGTAAGAACGCTCTTACAACAATTAGTTCAATAGCCACGGGTCATGCACAAGGTGGTTTTACTGACCCTGATGATAATGAACTGTACCTTATTGATTATGATTCTGGTGGTGGTAATGCTCAAGTAGAGCTTTTTCAAGGTAGTGCTACAAATACTACGCAAACATTTAAAACCGCACAGTTTGTTTTACCTAGACCTACTAGTATGAACTTTGTAAAAGTAGAAGCCGAAGCATATTCTGGTTCTGGTATTACGGTAAAAGTATTTGGTGATGGTACAGAAATATTTGACGCTACAATTACAGCCTCTGGGTCCGTGTTTAGTGCAACAGGTTCTGCACCCACCTCTTTCAGTGCAACAACAATTATGGAACCAATTTTAAGACTACCTACTGGTGTACATAAAGTATATGAAGTAGAAGTATCAGGAGCGCATACTATAAATGAAGTCTGTATTGGAGAGTCTATAGATGAATTAAGAGCTATCTGATGCCTACAAAGAATCCAACAAAACTACCTTCTATACCCCCTATACCTTCTGATGTTGATCCAAAATTAAAAACTTATTTAAATGCTGTTGATGAAGCTTTAAAAGTACGTTTAGGTACGCTTGGCGACCCAAAAGATAGAGCAGTAACAGTGCGAGAACTTATCGATACTGGGCTAGCTGAAAACTTTTTAGAGAACCCTTTTAACCCAAATGCGGGCACACCAGATAATACTTTTATACCTACACAAAGAGTTGATGTCACGATACCACCAGATGTTACTGGGTTTTCCGGTACAGGTGCATTTCAAAAAATTATTCTTTCTTGGGATCCAATACAGTTTGGTAACTTTGCTTTTACTGAAGTGTGGCGTCATACGAGTAATGACATAGGTAGTGCTACTCGTATTGATACTACTCGAGCTTCAGTATACGCAGATACTGTAGATTTAAACTCAGATTTTTATTATTGGGTCAGACATGTATCTACTTCTAATATAGAAGGGCAGTTTACCAATGGTATAAATGTAACCACTTCTAAGGTTTCTAGTTCAAATGTTACTGACTTTTTTGTTGCTGATGCCATAACTGCAGCTTCTGGTGTTATTGCCGATGCAGCGATAGGTACGGCTCAAATAGATGATGCTGCTATAACTAATGCAAAAGTAAATGATTTAAGTGCTGCTAAAATTAATGCGGGTTTTTTAAATGCAGACAGAATAACAGCAAACTCAGTAAATGGCGTATTAAAAGGAACTGCACATTCTTTCGCTACCATAAAAGTAGAGAGCCAAAATACAGCTATAATTTCAGATATAGATAGAGATGGCACTATTCTTAATAATGTAGGAGGTAGTCATGTCTGCTATGGATACAGATGTGTAGTGGAAGACAACATGAGATTTGGTAATACTTTTGGAGCAAGCACGCCTTATTTTGCTTATAACAAACTACATAATGGTAATTATTACAATATCCATCTAAAAAGACTTGGGAGTGTATCCTTTACCGTTATTAGCCAAACTCAAGGAGTTTATGCTGGTCAAGTACAAACTACTTTTTTTGGTTCATACACTGGAGATGAAAGGCTATTTATAACTGCATCTTTTGGTACTACAGGTACAACTCAATCTACTTATGTTGCAAGTGAAACAAATGGTTCTGGAGCCACAGGGACAACTACTTCAACTCAGTTTAATAAAGGATCGTCTTGGGTAGATTTTCATAATATGGGTTCTTCGGGAGCACAAATGAGAATGTCTTTTAACAGTTTTTATTTAACCACAGGAACTTACCACCTTAATGTTTGGGGGGGAGTAAGTCTTGCTGGCCCAAATTCTCAAGGTCAACACCAATTTGACACAACTTTACTATCTGTATTTAAACAACATATTTAGATATGGGAGGCATAATTACAATATATGAAAAAACAACCGGTTTTATTACAGGGATTAAAGAATGGGTAACTGAAACAGACAAAGCTGCAATACTAGAGAATATTCCTACAGAAACTCACGCATATAAAGAAGAGGCTGCACCCTCCTTACAACATAAATGGAACGGCACTGATTGGGAACCTATACCAGAACCAATTGAGTACGCTTTACTTGCAATTAGGATTAGGAGGAGGATTTTACTAAGTAATTGTGATTGGACTCAAGCTAATGACAGCCCCTTATCTGATGCAAAAAAAGCAGAATGGGCTACTTACCGACAAGCTCTAAGAGATTTACCTAGTAATTACACAGATACTGATGAAGCTTCTAAAGTAGAGTGGCCAGAGGAACCAGAATGATTTTGTACACAGAAGAACAATTAGAAATAGCGTATACTGAGTATCGAAAACTGCACATGAGAAACAATGTGCCGTTTCTTAAAAAAGAAGATTTTAGAGTATTATTTGAATTTCTTATGGAGAATACTACATTAGAATATGTATGATATGACTATGTTTGAACTTACGTTAAATGACTTTTACGTTGAATTTTTAGGGTTTGTACTAACTCTATTAGTTGGTTTAGCTGTAAAAGATTGGGCGGTAGGCTTTGTAAAAGGCGCTACTTTCCGTTTGACGTCGTCATTCAAAGAAGGTGATAAAGTAATTTTAGATGGTGATACCGCACTTATTATAAAAGTAGGGTTTGCCCAAACAGTTTTTGGTGTGTATAACGATGATGGTTACACGTGGCGTTATATATCAAACCAAAAGATTGATACATTGAAGCTAGAAAAGATTGTAGACTCTGAGCTACATGCTGATACAGCTGAGGAGAAGGCACAAAAACTAAGGTCTTTTTTGAAGGAAGACGATTAAATTGCTAAAATATTAGAGAGGTATAATATGAGCGCAACTAGAAAAATGACAGATAAAGGTAAAGGTAAGATTGGAGACATGAAAACCCAAGAGAAAAGACTTGAACCTAGAGGTAGTGGTAATAGTGCTAATGACTTTCCAGACTTAACTGGTGACGGTAAAGTTACTATGGCTGACATTCTAAAAGGTAGAGGCGTAATTAAATAATGCCTAGAACTAGAAAAAAGACTTCTATGAGAGTCAAAAAGCAAAAGCTGACTAAACGTCAAGAAGGAGCTATGAAGCGTCATTCTAAACATCATACGGCAAAACATATGAAATATATGAAACGTAGAATGCTTATGGGTGATACATTTAGACAAGCGCACAAGAAGGCGCAAAAACAGGTAGGTGCATAATGCCAGCAAAGAAAAGAAAAACAACTAAAAAGAAAAGCGGAGCTAAGCCAACTAACCCAGCGTTATACGCTAGAGTAAAAGCTGAAGCTAAACGTAAATTTAAAGTTTACCCTTCTGCGTATGCTAACGGTTGGTTAGTTCGTACGTACAAGAAACGTGGTGGCGGTTACAGGTAATGGCTAACACGAAACCCAAAGGAGGCTTAACAGCTTGGTTTGGTAAAGGTAAAAAAGGTGATTGGGTGGACATTGGTGCACCTAAGAAAAAGGGTAGGTACCAAGCTTGTGGTCGTAAATCGGCTAAGAAAAGCAAACGTGCATACCCGAAATGTGTACCACGGTCTAAGGCCCGTAGTATGACAGCTGCTCAAAGACGTAGTGCGGTAGCACGTAAACGTAGAGCAGGTAACCCGGGTGGTAAACCCACAAATGTAAAAACTATAGTAAAAAGGAAAAGACGTGCCACAAAGAAGAAGAAGTAAAATGCCTGCTAGAAACAAGAAGAACTTCCGTTCTACGAAGTCTGGTGCGGGTATGACTCGTGCAGGTGTAAAAGCCTACAGACGTATGAATCCTGGCTCTAAGTTAAAAACTGCTGTTACTGGTAAAGTAAAGAAAGGTAGTAAAGCTGCAAAAAGGCGTAAATCATTTTGCGCACGTTCTGCAGGACAAATGAAGAAGTTTCCAAAAGCTGCGAAAAATCCTAATTCTAGGTTAAGACAAGCACGTAGGCGTTGGAAATGTTAATGTATTACAAACACATGGATCCGGATCCTGTATTTGTGTAAAATGAGGTTATTATGGGTAACAGAGTAAAGAAAAATAAGGGCACTTCTAAAGTAGGAGATATGAAAGTACAAGATACTCAACTTGTACCTCATCCTACTCAGAAAATGGGGCCATCTGTAACATTAAAAACGCCACAGAAAAAACAGAATAAACCTAAAGGGTATGGAAAATATATAGGCCCAATACATAATATACGTAACAAATGATAAACAGACCCTTAAAGCATAAAGAACCACACACTTACAAAGATTTGTGCACTAAAAAGTATTCTACAGTTCCGAATCACGACGGTTCTGTACCCGGTGAAAAACAATCTATATTTGTTGACACCAAATCACATCGTAAATTTAAAAACACTAAAGCGGAGTACTAATATGCCTGGATATGGATATGGTAGTAAAAAGAAAAAGAAAAAAGGTATGACTAAAAAAGCCAAACCTATGAGAATGAAAAGAGGAAAGCGTTACTAAGCTTTCCCTGCGTTTTTGTTTCTTTTAAAAGATCTATTTTGACTAGAATGTTGAACCACTAGGTTCGACGGGTGTCCATTCATTGGATTACCATCTTTGTGGTGTATATCAAAACCACTACCTTTTGTAACACGCCCATCTCTTAAAGCTTGTCTACGTACTTTATTACGCATTGCACGCCTTTTCTTTTGTTCAGGTGTGCCTTGATACTTAGCGTATTCTTGTTTGTAATTTCTAGGCATTAATATTGTGTTGAAGGGTCTTCTTTTGCAGGTCTATTTGCAACAGCTTTAGGCACAGGTCTGGCAGAGCCGCGTAATTGTTTTATTTGATAACCCGCAGCAGCATTACGTAAATTAATAAGTTTTCTTACTAATTCATCCGCATTAAACCAGAAAGTTGAATCGGCTTCAAAGTCATATCGTCCACAACCTTTACACCTTTTATCCCCAAACTGGCGTACTGTACACCACCCAATACAAGGTGAGTCAGCTAAGCTATTACACTCTCCTGTTAAACTAGAGAGGTTTTTACCACTCATAAGTGCTATTTTACACATAAATTCTCTAATTTGGCTACAAATTCTGAGATATTCATGGCTTCTTTCATGAACTGCGATTTAGTAATATTGTTTACATTGTCAAAATCTTGTGTGCATACAAGTAAATTACTTACACCAAGTACTGCAAACGTTGGCACACCCTCGTTCTTACGGTCTTTAAGCCATGCGCATTGTTGAGGTGTTAAATTAAAATTAATGGATGTTCCATCTCTTTTAGGTAATTCTTTTTTATATTTATACTCTACAAAACAAAGGCCGCCATTGCCTGAATAGAAACAATCTGGCACACCACCATGATATGCATCATTTATTTTCCATTTGTAGATAGTCGAAGGGAGTTTTTTGTGGATTTTATTTATGAAGTGGCGTTCTTGCATACATTACATCGGATCGTGGCCGGATGTAATGTATTGTAACACATACGACGACGTATCTTGTCGCCGTATGTGCATCACTTTTAGGAGTCGGTTGGACCTAAGTTAAGTTTGGTGTATACCTCCTTGGCATACTCGTAATCTTCTTCAGTTACCCAACCTTGGTTTTCTGCATTTAAGTTGTAAAACTTTTGTGCAGCTCTGTTTTGTGTTTGTAGAGAGCTTAGTTTCCACAAAGCACTGAATCTATCGCCTCCTAGCTGTCCAATCTGAGTGTTCCACTCTCGTGAAACTCTTAGTTTAGATGAAGCAAAGTCCATTAGAAACGGAGTTTTATCTAACTCACCTGTTTCTGGGTCTTTACGAAGTAATAGATGTGATTGAGTTTGAATGATCTCATGATCTTCAGCTTTCAATCCTTCTTTTGCAAGATGGTCGAGGGCTGCTGATTGACTTGTATAAGTACCAATCAACCCGCCACCGCTCTCACGTTTTCTCCAAAGAACAAAGTCTTCTTTGAAATGTACATTAATAACATACAGTTCTGTACCGTAGTTAGTGCTATCAATGCTATTTACAAAGTCTCCTGGTTTAGCACCGTCAATGTACGCGTCATGGTTAGGATCCACTTCGCTGTTCATTTGTTGGAGTAACTTTACTCTTGGGGTTTGTAAATGCTCAGCAGTGATATTTTCATTACCAAGCCCCGATGCCTCTTTTACGTGCGCTGGCACTTTATTAGAGACTAGTGATATAGCTGTTTCGCTCATTGTTCACCTTTCGTTTTTCGTGTTTAAATTTACTTACTACGGTAGTTAACCTTAGTAAGCTCCGTGGAACGTACGCCGGGAACCGAAGGTTCCATAGCGATAAGTTCCCTATAAGCTGTAGCTGACATACGTTTCTGTAACAACTCAAATCGACCTGTGTCGCTTATGTGTTGATGCAAGACGTCCCAGTCTTCTACAGTTGGCACTACTTCTGTTTTAAGAGAAATAGTACAAGCATCGTTACCGGTCTGAGTAAGACCTTGTCTTTCCATATCGGCAGCGATTTCTGCTTCCAAAGCATTTTGTACATTCTTTAGTTCTTTCTCTTGGTCGAGAAGGACCTTAAGCTTTGCACGTGTGTCTGCAAGCATGTTCATTTTATCATCAAGAGTGACTTGTTGATTTTCCATAATAACTCCTAGTGGATGACTTGGTTTTCTGTTAAGTCAATACGTAAGTCATCATATACGATATTGACTCCTTTAGTAAGTTCAACAGCAAATAAAGCTGCTTCTTTTACAATCTCTTTAATATCTGGTTCTATATCTTGGTCTAGATAACTAGAGACAATAAGTTCAGATATTGAATATATTAAAGCTGTAGCTAATACAGTGTTATCTGTTTTAGTAAGCTCGTGTAATTCTTTTTGTGGAAGTTTACCTAATTGTAAAATCTTTTTTGAATCTGACATTTCCATATTATACCTTATGTAGTTCACTAAGCACGTTAAGTAAACTTTCCATACGATTTAGTTTACCATTTAGTTTGTTGTATACCTCTGATTCCCATGTATCTCTAGCTGATATAAGTATAGTTTCAGTCTTTTGAGTTTGACCAGAACGATGTATACGTCGATTAAATTGTTGAAAGTGCTCAGCATTGTATGTAGGTGAGCACCAAATAATTGTATTAGCTTTAGTAAGTGTAAGACCATGACCTGCTGACTGTGGGTGTGCAAACAATACTTTGATTTGACCGGCTTGAAAGCGTTGTACAATTTCTGGCCGTTTTTGTGCAGGTACAGAACCGTCGATTACTTCGTATGTATAACCACGTTTTTCTGCAAGTTCTACAAGTGCATCACGCTCATGCTTCCAATTAAATGCTACGAGCGAATGTTTACGCACATCAACTAAGTCCATGACAAGTTCGTATCTATCTTGGTGAAAATATTGAGTAAGACCGTTTTCATCATATACACCACCACTAACAAGTTGTAACAGTTTTTTGACTCGAGCACCTGCATTGACTGCATTGATAGTCCCTTGTTTTGTATACAATACTGACTCTTCAGCAAGTGTTTTGTACATTTTAGCTACCTGGGGGGACAATGTTGTGTAAACAGTTCGGACTATATTGTCAGGTAAATCAATACAATCTTCTAGTGCATGTCGAATTGTAATGTCTTTTAATTGGTTAGCGACTACTTCTTCGATGCCGGGCTTGTCTGTCCATACGTTAGCAAAGCCATTGAACTGTGGTGTACAGACTTGATGACGATATGAATAGAATCGTGAACCTAAATGTTGTCCGTCATCTATTAGATGGACTGGATGCCAAAGATCAAGAATGCTATTAGTATTAGGAGTTCCAGACATACCGACCCTTCGCTCGAATATTTCTGATAGCTTTTTAATGTTCTTGGAACGTTTAGCGTCTTTATTTTTGAAAGCAGTAAATTCATCAATTACTAAATTTTTAAAGTTTGTTAATAACTGTTGATTTTTAACTAAGAAATTGACCGCTTCAAAGTTAGTGATAACCATATCAAGCGACGTATCTTCAAATACTTTTTGTCTATTCTTAGCGTAGGCAACACCGTATTTAATATCAGGTTGAAATTTCTTAATGTCATCAACCCAAGCTGCTTCCAGAATGGATAACGGTGCTAAAACAAGAGTTCGGCCTCCCCATTGAACGTGTGCGTCTAGTACGGACCTTGTTTTTCCTGTTCCGGGATCGGAAGTAACTAAACAACGTGGGTTGTTAGTTAGAAAGTTAGTCGTTTCTTCCTGATGTGCATAAGCACTTATTGTTTTCTCCATCATATTTGTATTTATTATTTGTTATTTATTATTTAGTGCGAGGGCATTATACCTACTCGACACCCCATTGACAAGCAGGGTCTTCTCCTTTCTTATACGAACACCACTTGCAATTAGATTTGCTTGGATTTGGTGGAAAAGATTCTGCTGATGTCATTACCATAGCTCGCTCATGGAGTTTTGGTAAAAATAAAAGAGCTTGATCTCGAGTGTAAGATTGCTCAGTCACAGTACCGTGATCTAAATACCATAGTTCTGTTTGTACATGTTGTAGCTCTGGGTAACGCAAAAATGAACCTATTGCATATGTTAAAGCTTGTTGCCCATGTGCAATCTCATTACCAAATTGTCTACCAGTTTTGTAATCTATTACACGTGCACTAGTGTCATCCTCATGCACAATTGCATCTAATTTAATACGAGCCCATACATCTTTTGCCATCCAATGGCACGCTTCCCATTCAATAGTAAATCCCCACTCGCCTTCTAATTCTACTTTGCTTTCGTTGTACAAAGACTTCAGATCTCTAAACTGTGTTGTAAATTTATTTAAAGTATCTGGAAATTCTGGTAAACGTCCATCTACATACTTTTCAGCTTGATCATGTATTTCGCTACCACGTTTTGCAGCTGGTCCGTAGTCTTCAGATATTCTTTTTACCTTAGAGATATATATTCGATACGGGCACGTTTCGTACGTTTTAAGGGTTGAATGGGACCAAGCTGGTATAAGGCCTAGTTCTTTAGACTTTGACGTTTCAATGACATTATGAGTGTCAGGACGTCTATCAGACGTAAGTTGTGGCATACATTTTAGGAGTTACTAGTTAATCACAGATTTATCTCCTAATAATGTAGTATCTTTATCGTCAAAGTGTTCTTGTATTAAGTTTTCTTTTACTTGGTCATTAATTACCCAAGTTACTGCAACTCCTCGAGGAGCTGAACTAGTTTTCCCAGTGCCGACACGTTTACGTGTGGTAGTGACATTTAGTCGACTCATTGCTTTTGTAAAATCTCGTATAGCTAACGCTTTTCTATTATCTGTAAGCACATCATACACTAGTTTAAAGTGCTGCATAGGTATAATAATTTCTGTACTTGACTTTGCTACCCAGTCTTTGATATATCTTTGAGCCGTACTTATACCACCAGCATCAAATGTATTTGTAAGTGGTATATCTAATATTTCTACAAAGTATTCTAAGTTGTTTTGTTTGATTGCAGTTGCAAATTCTTCTAGTACCGACATAGATACCTGTTTCATTTCTTTCTTAGCATCGTTTTCTAATGCTGTATGAGCCATACGTTCATCTACTTGAAACTTTTGTAATAGTCCTGCAAAGTTAAATAACTCTGCTTGTACATCTGCTAGCATGCTAATGAAGTCAGGGTGTGCTTCTTCTAACTTACTTTCTTGTCTGGGAGCTACGTTATAACGTCTATCTCCTTCTTCTATTTTAACTGCATCAGCTCGGTTAGTAAGAAAGATAAAATTACAAAAGCTAGGTAGTTCTATTTGGTTAGTACGCATTGCACGTATTGTTAGAGTAGGTTCTGTAACTTGGTGTTTAAGTTTGTCAGCCATCCTGCCTGTATTACCTGAATCACCCATACGAAACTCATCTACTACAAGAAACAAAGCTGTACGCATGTACAAGTTAAATTGTTCTTCTATGTTTTCTAAAGAACGCATCGGTACTTGTTGCTCACCAAATAAAGGCTTCAGAACCTTGTGTATGAACAAACCTTTACCAGTGCCCGGGACACCTGTAAATATCCATGCAGTCATTGTCTTGCGTTTGTTTTGATAAATATAAGCAAGCCAATTAACAAAATGTTCAAACTCAGTTTTGCCTCCACCAAGTATGTGCTGCATAAGTTTTGTAATATTTGGTATGTATTTATACATATTGGCCCCTGTGCCGTATGTAAGTTCAGGTACTTCAGTTGATGCACCTAACATGTAACCAGACTTTCTGTATAGGTTGACATGGTAGGGGGCTGTTTCCATTTGTATACCTTTTTCTGACGATGGATCAAATACAACTTGTGCATCAGGTATAAAGTCAGGCATTGGTCGATTATGTGTACGCATAAAACCTTCCAGGGAGGTTTTTTGTGTAGGCGTTAGTGGGTAATCATCAGTGAACTGAGACTTAGTGTTATCGAAAACTCCATTAAAATAAGTGTCAGTATAAAAATCACGAAGAACAATGGGTTTGATATTCTTAGTTCCATCAATTTTATCAGCGTATTTATCGAAAATAGTTTGATAAAACTCTGGGTCAGCTTTTTCAATTTCAAATATAGGTTCACCTTTGAAATTATACATATAGTGTGGGTTAGTGAGAATAAAGTAATATGCTCCGCTGTCGCCTCCGTTAATGTTACAGTTGACGTAAGGTTCTGAAATACGACAAATTTCTATACTCATACGGTCAGGGTTTTGAAGCACTTGTTCAGACACTCCGTTTACATTTACTGTAGATATCTTTTCACTTTTCTTAACGAGCCCTGCTTTTTTACGTAATCCATCTTTTATTTGTGTGGATAAACTGTGGACTTTTTCAGGGTTTACATCTCGTATTAAGTCACTTATGTCTAGGGTTGGTGAACCACGGTCTATTTTTACAAATCTATCTCCAGTCACTGGATCTTGTACACCTGTAAATTTAGGTGGCGCAATATAAATAAGTTTAGAGTTATCAGCTAAGCTTACGTCAAGTGGATAAGAAATACTTTGACCATTAGCAGACAATACGAGCTGGTCAGCAAGAATATCTACTTCATAATTAAGTGTACGAAACCATTCTTTCAGGGCTCTTGGTTGTACAGTATGATTAAGTAAAAAGAACAAATGCATTGATATTTTGTTACTTTTCATCCCCAGGGACGCAGATGCTTGTGCAACATAACTTACATTACTGAAATTAGATGGGAGATATTGCACAAAAGCTTCAGCAATATTTTGAATATCATAAGTGTTGTATTTACTTTTAGCACCGGGAAATGTAATGCCGTCTAAATCTAGGACTAGTAGTTGTGTACTTGCAGCACGATCTGTCATTAGTGCACGCGACTCATTCTTTAGCTTTCTTTTTAAATCTCCTTTGTGCAATGCATGACCTGCAGCTGCATGCGTTTGTAATAACTCATAGAACTTATCAAAGCCTTCTTGATTGGGTTCTATGTTGTAATGCTCAGAGGTAAAGTTTTTTACCAGTGGGTAGGGTTTTGTTTCGTCAGTTGTTATTTCTTTAACAAGCTTTTGTTTAGCTTTGAGAAAGATTATCTCCATGATTTTTACTCCTGTGTATCAAAAATTTCTTTTCTATCTATCTTAACATATGGTTCTGCATCAAATGCAAGTTTTACTTGTTTAGGTCCTAAATTTGTAACTGTAAAGGTACAGATAACTTCACCCAGTTCCGGGATATGTATAACAATACTTTCTTTTTTACGGCGACTGAGTACTAGATTGCTCACTTTTCAAAATAATTTCTAAGATCTTTCCAATACTGTTTTAATTTATCATCTAATGCTTTATTTTGATAAGGAGCTAAAGCTTTAAGTAATACTTTACTAAGAACTACTACTAATATTATTACCAATAATGTTTCCATAATTACCTCACTTGTTGTATATCTTGCTGTACGCACCTTCCGCATCTAGTGGGAGTTCTGTACACCAAGCTGGTGATTGTTTCATTATAGCCATTATTGATGCTAATGTCTCATCGGCGTTTTCATCTGAGCCGAGAGCAATGATTTCATCATGTACAGTTAGTACGACTGAGACTCCGGGAATGTTTTGTATAGCAAGCATTTGGTCGGTTATTACAATTCGGGCCAAAGCTTGTACGATATTTTCTACAAGTCGCGGTCCGTGCGTACGTGTAATCCCATTGCGTCCTGAATCATACACAAATTCACCACTAGCATATCTTAAGTGTGGATATTGAAGATACATACCGTTAGGCAATTTGAGTGCATTACTAGCTACGGACAACGGTCCATAAGAATAACTTTGGTTAGTCCTGTCTAGCATGTAAAACAATAATTGTTTACCTATACTCCAGAGCTGTGGAATGTTTGGATACATTGCTCTGTACTGTGCAACAATGCCCAGGGCGGTACTTTGTGTAACATCAATCGCCGGTGAACCTTGTGCAAGTATTGCTTGATATTTGTTAGCACCCATACCATAACCTAGTCCGAGTATTGCTGTTTTACCAACATATCTTTCGAGTTTGTGTTCTTTTGTAATGGGTCGGTTATAAATTTGTGACGCGAAGTTACTGTACACATCTTCTCCTGCTGCAAATGAATCAAGTAAATCTTGTTCTTTTGCAAGCCAAGCAAGCATACGTGCTTCAATGTTTGATAAATCTGCAATGTACAACATTTGATCCGGCCCAGCTTGTATTGCATTACGAAGTTTGGAACCGCGAGGTAAGTTTTGTAAATTTATTTTTTCTGTACCACCGAATCTGCCTGTATGTGCTGCATAGTATCGTAATGGCACGGAAAGAGTTCCGTCAGGATTACATCCGTCTAGCAATCTTTGTGCACGTGTTTCTTCAATACGTGACTTTACAGCTTCTCTTGCATCCCAAATGTGTTTGTACTGTGGGTACATAGCACACATTTGAGTATATGCTTTATCTGTCTTACTAAACGCAGGAATCATTTTTCCAGTTCGCTGAGATTTTTTAGTTGGCACAGTTATATTAAGTGACTCTAAATGTTCAGCAAATTGTTTCTGCGAAGCTAATTGTGCGCGTGATAACCCAGAATCAGCAATGAGTATGTGTGTATTTGTAGCAATATCGTCTTTATGAGCCTGCAGTAATGTACGATTAAGAACTATTTTTGGCTCTACATACATACGACATGTTAGATCTATAAGGTCAAGTTCTGACTGTGGGTAATTAGGTTGCATAGCGTTATACAATGCATAAGTTAAGTCAACGTCTTGTATACAATAGCCAGCTATTTGATCTTCTATATCAGGTGGTAAGTCAAATATACCTTTAGCATTTACAAGTTCGTCGCCTTTACGCATTGTTTTGTCATTAGGAAACATACGTTCGCAGGTAGCTTTTAGTGATGAACTTTCATTTGGTGCAAGTCCCCGGGCCATGGCTGCTGTGTCGTAGTAGTATTTAGGATACACTTTGTAATACTGGGTAAGTATGTACGCGTCAAAGAGAGTGTTGTGACACACAACTGCAGCTTCAGCCCATTGTATTTGTGCAATAGCGTCTGCACATTCGTCAGCTCCGAACCATTCAGTAGGCTCATTATTCATTTTTATACCAACGCCCCACACTTTAAACAGGGGTGAGTGCACGTACTGCACAGTACTGAGATGCGCCAGGCTGTGTTCTGTATCGTAATAAGTTTCGAAGTCGAGTGTAATTACATTCATTTGGATCTCCTTTGTTGTATCATTAGTTTTTGCCAGCGTTCATAATCACCTTTTTTAGCACGCTCCCAACCTACACGAGAGTTCACCATGTTAAAAGCAGTAGCTAAACGTACTTTTTTGAATTGAATATACGGGGTATGTTCATCTGGGTAAATGTACGGACTTTTAGTGTTCCGTTTTACCAATACATATGTTGACATATTAGTCCTCCTAGACTGTTGACATTTATCCTAAATGCTTTATGTTTGGGAATTAGGGTATCACACTTGCAAGTGATACGTAAATATAACTTTTAATATTAAAGGTGATTACATGGCTACTATAGCTACTTTAAGAAAAAGTGGAAATGTTGAAAGCAACTCAGCTTTTAAAGGCTTTCCTGAAGGACAAATGTTCACAAGAAAAGCTACTATTTCTACTCCTGTCTTAGCATTAAACGATGTAATACAAGCTCTAAACGTATATGCAGGGGAAACTTTGCACGCGTTAAGAGTAGTATCTACTGATATTGACACAAACGGTTCACCAGCTGTTGTATTAGATATTGGTTACGGTAACAGCACAACTGCTACTGGTGCCAACTCTGCTGCAATTAAAGATGGTTCAACTATTGGTCAAGCTGGTGGTATTGAGCTCTTCAGTGCACTAAGTGCAGATGACGATGCAATCGAGCCAATCGAGTTTACTGCAGACGATACTATTGATATTCATGTACAAGTTGCTCCTGCTACAGGTGCTGCTGGTACAATTACAGTCACAGGTTATTTTAGCTAGACAATAGCACAAACATAACTTAGACTATTGGGAGTTGATTTTCTCCTAGTATCAATGAAGTGTAAAAAGGGCTTACTTTGGTAGGCCCTTTTTCTTTTTGTACAAACGATCTCCCAGGGTGTATATGTGTTTACACTCACTGTCCTGCACAATAAGTTCAAAACCATTGAACTCTAGTATTTCTACTTGAGTTTCTTTTTCTAAATAGTTTTTTAGTTGGGTTAGACTAGACCATTCTTTGGCTAGCAAAGGGTCTTCATCAACCTGTTTGGGGGTGGGGGGTGTAGCTTCGAGGACATCTCCTATAAATTTCTTAACTATATGATTAAGGTCAGCACGCGTTAGCATACGTTTTTTGTTATAGAACTTTTGTCCAAGGTTCATTCGTTCATCGTTTGTTAGTTCAATTGATATGTTAGTTTTCATGTTTCTAGCTCATCTTCTTGACATACTGAACAAATAATTTGTCCGTCATATTTATCGGCAAGAATAGTCATACCTTTTTTTGCACATACAGGACAATTTGTTATTGATATATTAAGTTTCATAGTCGGTTCTTGATTATACGCATAGCGTGTTCTAGTTTGGCAAACTGCTTTTCAGCTTCTGCTAACTTTTCTTTGTCACCAGTATCTAGTTTATCGTCAGCCATTTCTTGTATAAATGTTTCTACAATTTTTACAGCTTCTGATATAGATGTTATTGTTCCACTCAAAGTTTACCTCTTCGTTTTAATGCATTACGAATACGTTGCAGCTGTTCTGGTGTAAGTGTTCCGTTTGGTTTACTTGTTGTCATACTGCACTCTCCGGATTCATTAACTTGTGCAAGTCAATGTGTTTCTTTTGTTCAGGTGTAGCATTTCTAACTACCCATTGTGGTGGATAATCTACTCCAGACGAATTACTGTGGTGATCTTTGAAATGCTCTTTCTTTTGTATTGCACGAGTATAAGCTTTGAATACATCCTCCATGTAAGGTTTGTCTTGAGTAACAAATTGTTGATAAGACTCTAGAGCATACACCATATGATCATTACCTTGTTTGTATTGATCAGGCATACATAAAGGTAAATCTTTTAGTACTTCGTAATTAGTATCTTTGTTAGCTGGAATGTTGAGTGGTAATTCTTGTAAAGCATGTATTACAGTTTCTGTTTTGTGGGCAGCGATACCACTTTCATCTGTAAATCGCCATTTGTACTCTTCACAGAGTGTCAGTGCATGCATCCACAACCACCAATAGTTTAGTGCATCTTCTCTTACCCAAACACATGAAGGATGATTTTCATATGCTTTTTTGTAAAGTCCTACTTTATCTGCATACTCGTCGCCATCAAGTATGCGATGTGCAGTTGATAACATTTGTGCAGATTCAACAATCATTTTTGGTACAAGTTTATCTGGCAACTCTAGTGCAGCTAATCTTGGATCGTCGTTTACAGCAAATATATTCATAGTTGTACTCCTAGTAGGTTAAGTTTAAATATAGATTCTTTTGGTACAGCAAACCATGCCCATGGTTTTACAGTATGTCCTGAAGCTTGGGTATCAACTACAGGTTTTGTAGAATGAGTAAGCCAGCGTCCTGTACCCCAACCCCAAGAGTTACCGTTGTTTCGCACGTATCGAATATTATGTATAAAACCCGAACGAGGTTTGTCAGGTATTATCTGTTTCCAAGCATCGTTATAATAACGATCGACAATAAGATTGCCAGCACGAGGTGAAAAGCCAGTAATCTTGCAACGAATGTAACCTTGTTGGTATTCAGCGACTAACCAGTCGCCTTCATTAAATATTTGTTCTGGTTTTACACCTTCAGGTAGTTGTACGTTAGGTCTAATAGTGTGGAAAGTATTACCTGTTACTTGGTCTTCAACAGTGTCAGGTCCAAACAAGAAACCGTTTCTTTGATACGGCACATTGTTTGCATCACACCATCTTGAAGTTTCATTGTTGTATCGGTGATAATTTTTGTTCATGATTTTCTCCTTCATAATCATAGGTTTGTAGTAGTCTTGCTAAATACCATTGGGCTTTTTGCAAGTCTTCTTTTTGATTTTTATATTCGTAACGCCAAATATACTTAATAATGTTGCCCTTCAAGTAGCCTTGGAATTGTCGAGTGGTCATTGAAGCTTGAATAGCTTGTATGCACTCGATATCTCCAGTGTTGTAATGTGGGGGTTGATTTACATTGTCCATAATTACTCCTTAATTAGTTCGTAACAGTTAGCTTGGTCTCTGACCCGCTTTGAATCATAAGTATAAACTTAAAGTTTCGTTGAGTACATCAACGCTTATCTTGCATCGATTCTTAGGAAGTCGTCTGCCTCTCTCGGACCTCTAGGGCACTGGGTTCCACAGGTGGTTGTATCAACTAACTGTTACGATATTTCTTTTTCAAGAAATCACGGTTGGACTCTTCGTACGCTTGAAAAGTAGGATGAACTTCCATGCCATAAGCACGCCGTTCAGAGCAATTCTTCTTATACATACGAAGAGCAAATTCCTTATAATCCGTAATGTTCACAAAATGCTTCATACATTTCCTCAACTATTGGTATATCTAATTCAAACATTGTATCAATAGTTGCAGGGCTAGGTATAGTATCGGGGCTTTCGTACATGCCAGGTTTTGCTTTGTTTTTCAACCAATCTCTAAAAGCTTCAAAAAAGAAAAGATAAGATATTTCATCCATAGTGGCATCATCTTCAAGCATATGCACAAGAGCTTTTCTTTTTATTTGTTTTACAGAAAAAGTGTCAAAGTATTCATTCAAAGAATCTTCTAACCAAGAACCATGCCACTGTTCCCACTCTTCTGCTTTTTGCTTTAGTTTCATTACAAACCTTGATCCTCCGAGTATTGATTGTGCTTACGCCAATCTGGCTGTTTTGTTTCCCATTTCAACTTTGGCACAGCAAAGTTGAGTCCAAGTGCTTTTTTGTTTATAGACTCAATCTTTAGTTTCTCATGTACCATAGTCTTACGCATAAGAAATAATACAAGAGAAGCAGTAAGACCGCCAACCATAGCAGCAGTCATACCGCTGAAAGTACCATAGAAAGCAACCATAAGTGTTGCAGTAATCAGTACATCAGCAAAGATGTCATGTCCAATAGTCTTACGACCACCAGCTTTAAGCGCTAGCAAAAGCAGACCTAGCGCGCTGAATATTCCGATAGTTAGCATTGTTGCGTTGCCTCCACATAATATAGGCCATGTAGCCAAATTGAATTAGTTCGATAAGTATCCACAAAGCTGTGGTAATACTTGACAATATACTAGGCATAGTTGTACCTCAATATGTAAAACATGCCAGCTAGCACTAGAGCTAGTAGCATGAAAGTTAGAATATGTTGTAGCACGATAGCAATTGCAAGTGTGCCAAGAAGAACTACAACTCCATTTCTTGCGTATTTCTTCATACGCTTAATTGACTTCGATAATTTCACCGTAAGGCGCCTCCGTAGCTGAGTTAGTTATCCAAACAACTGGAAAGTGTGGTTCGCTTCCAAAGTCGTTTGACTCCAAGTCTGTAAGGTAAATAAGGCAAGAGACACTTGGATATTTCTCTGCCATTTCTGCAACAGCTGGTCCAAACCTTGTACCGCCACGCCCTTGCATTGTAACTTTCAAAGGCATTGATTCACGAGTGAATGTTTGCTCATCAGTCACATCTGTATCTGCTTGCATAAAATGTATGTTTTCTACATTAGCGTCAACCAACATAGAAGATATCTCACCCAAATCTTGATTGAGTTCTTC
>CEUF01032809.1_pt1 | contig 22189 bp, 21 predicted proteins | sample 531461 | NCBI WGS metagenome assembly CEUF01 (sample SAMEA2623350, study PRJEB7988) | marine metagenome | biome: marine biome (ENVO:00000447); feature: surface water layer (ENVO:00002042); material: "saline water (ENVO:00002010), including plankton (ENVO:xxxxxxxx)" | depth 5 m | reverse complement strand
CTTGAGTCAGGAGACTTTATTATTAACCCAACAATAGCCTATAAGACATACGGAAAATTAAATAAAAATAAATCAAATGCTATATTAATTTGTCATGCACTTACAGGAGACCAATACGCTGCAGGAGATCATCCAGTAACAAAAAAAAAAGGATGGTGGAATGATTTAATTGGCAAAGGCAAAGTTTTTGATACAAATAAGTATTTTATAATCAGTTCTAATGTTTTAGGGGGGTGTATGGGTACTACTGGGCCAAATAGTTTAAACCCTGAAACAAAAAAAATATATGGCTTAAGTTTTCCAGAAATTTCAGTAAAAGATATGGTTTCTCTTCAAATAGAATTAATCAATAACTTTGGTATTGAAAGGTTATTCTGTGTAGCTGGAGGTTCTATGGGCGGAATGCAAGTTTTAGAATGGGGCATAAATTACAGTAATAGAGTAAAATTATTAATCCCTATCGCTACTTCTTTTAGACATACCGCTCAAAACATTGCATTTCATGAAGCAGGAAGACAGGCAATTAAAGCTGACCCTGATTGGAATCTAGGAAATTATATTGAGGCTAAAAGTTTTCCTAAGAAAGGTCTTGCTGCTGCAAGATCTATTGCACACATTACTTATATGTCAGAGGAGCATCTAGAATCAAAGTTTGGTAGAGCAAAAAATGAAAAACCTCTCTCTCAAATATTTGAAGGTAGTTTTGAAGTAGAAAACTATCTTCAATATCAGGGTATTTCTTTTGTAGAAAGATTTGATGCAAACTCCTATTTATATTTAACAAGATCAATGGACAGGTTTGATTTATCAGAAAACTTTCAAGGAAAATTAGAAAAGTCCTTCGTAAATAATATATCACGTTGGCTACTGATTTCATTTACTAGTGATTGGTTATTTCCTACCTCAGAAAGCAGACTTATTGTAAATGCCCTAATGGCAAACGCTTGTGATGTAAGTTTCGTAGATATTAATACAAATAGAGGACATGATAGCTTTTTAGTAAAAGTTCCCAGATTTTATAATATTTTGAAAGGATTTTTATCAGGAGTCTCATTTTAATTATGGAAAATCGAGTAGACCATAATATAATAACAAATATAGTAAAAAAAAATTCTAGAGTTTTAGATATAGGTTGTGCCGATGGAACGTTATTAAAAATTCTAAAATCACAAAAAAATATTTCTGGCCAAGGCATTGAAATTGATCATATAAAAGTTGAAAACTGTTTAAGAAAAGGATTATCTGTGGTAGAAGGTGATGCTAATTTTGAAATAGTTAATTTTCCTGATTATTCGTTTGATTATGTAATTTTAAGTCAGACTTTACAGACAGTTGCAAGACCAAAATGGGTGTTAAAAGAAATATTGAGAATAGGAAAAAATGCAATTATATCCTTTCCTAACTTCGGACATTGGTTATGTAGATTTCAATTATTTTTAAATGGAAAAATGCCAGTAACAGAAGATTTAAAATTATCATGGTATGATACTCAAAATATTCATTTATGTACTGTAAAGGATTTTCTAGAATTATTAAAAGATATGAAACTTCACACTGATGAAGTTTATGGAATAACAAGGAATAAAAAAATTATCCAATCTAATAAAAGCCTATTAAATATTTTTGCAGCTCACGCCGTTCTTCTTGTTACAAAAAAAACTAAAAACAATTCTTAATAGAATTACTTAACACATCAAATACTATATCTATTTGCTTTTTATCAATAATTAGAGGAGGTGATAGTGCAATAGTATTTCCAGTAAATCTAACCATTACACCATTATTAAAGCATTCTTCAAAAACGTCTCTTCCAAGTGTTTTATTTTTTTTCTCTCTAGCTTCTAACTCTATTCCTGCCACCAAACCAATATTTCTTATATCTTTGACCATATTTAACTTTGAGAGACTATGCGCTTTATCACCAAAATATTTTTCTAATTTCTTCGCTCTTTCAAATAACTTCTCCTCTTTATAAACTTCCAACGTTGCTAATCCAGCAGCACATGCTAAAGGATGTCCTGAGTAGGTATAACCATGAAAAAGTTCAATTTTCTCTTTTTTATTTTTTATCAACGTTTCATAAATTTTTGAGTTAACTCCTACTGCTCCCATTGGAACCGTCGCATTAGTTATTCCTTTAGCCATCGTGATTAAATCAGGAATTACTTTAAATCTCTCTGACGCAAAGCTATCTCCCAATCTACCAAATCCTGTTATTACTTCATCAAAAATTAGTAGTATATTATTGTCTGTACAAATTTCTCTTAACTTTTCTAAATACCCAACAGGAGGAACTAAAACTCCTGTAGATCCAGCAACAGGTTCAACAATTACTGCCGCTATATTTTCACTGCCATGAAAATTTATTATATCAATAAGAGAATCAGCTTTTTCTTTTCCGTATTTAGGTTGTCCCCAAGAAAAAGAGTTTTTTTCAGGTATATGTGTATGAGGCAAATGAATTACACCATTTAGTAAATTACTAAACTGGTTTCTATTTGCAACTATCCCTCCTACAGAGGTTCCCCCAAAACCTGATCCATGATACCCCCTAGCTCTTCCTATTAATTTTTTTTTCTCACCTTTGCCTTGACTTTGAAAATATGCCAGAGCTATTTTTAAAGCAGTATCTACAGCCTCAGATCCAGAATTAGTAAAAAAAACACTCTCTATAGTTTTAGGCAATATTGCAGTTAGTTTTTCTGCAAATTCAAAAGACAGTTTATGCCCCATCTGAAAGGACAAACCATAATCCATTTTTTGTACTTGATCTTGAACAGCCTTAACTATTTTTTCTCTACAATGTCCTGCATTCACACACCATAAACCGGCAACTGCATCAAGAATTTTTTTTCCTGAATTAGTTTTATAATACATTCCATTTGCACTATCAAGTAGCCTAGGATTTTTTTTAAACCATTCATTATCTGTATATGGCATCCAATAGGAATTTTTTTCTTTTCTAGATAATCTCATAATGTATTATTTATAATAAAACTTATTTAATATGAATATAACAAAACTTATTCTTAAAAACAAAACTATACAGATTATTGCAGATGATAATGCAGTTGTAAACAATCAAACTTTGGAAGGCTTAGTAAAAAAAAATTTAAAAGTATTGGCACAAAATAATATCAAAAAAAATGACAATGTTGCAATCGTGCTAAATAATAGCATAGATTTTGTGATTAGTTTTTTTAGCATAGTAAATATAGGTGTTTCTGCTCCTTTAAACCCAAATTATACAGAGGCTGAGTTTTCTTTTTATTTTAAAGATCTTAAACCAAAAATTATAGTTTGTAACTTTGAAGATTCTCATCCTTCTATTAAATGTGCTAAAAAAAATAATATTAAAGTTATCAAAATAGAAAATTGTTGTTTTATAGATCCATTACAAAAAAAAAGAAAGTTATTAAAAAAAACTAAAACTAGTGATTCTAACGATATTGCTCTAATTCTGCATACCTCAGGGACTACTTCAAGGCCTAAAATGGTTCCTTTAACGCACAGAAACTTAATAAATAGTTCTCAAAATATAGGAAAAACATTAAAATTATCAAAAAAAGATAAAAATATTATACTAATGCCTTCTTTTCATATTCATGGAATAGTTGCATCTATTTTGGCACCTTTAGTCGCTGGAGGAAAAATAGTAATTTTACCAAAGTTTAATGCATTGAGTTTTTTTAAATCACTAGAAAAACATTCTCCTACATGGTTTACAGGCGTACCCACAATGCTTCAAGCTATACTTGATAGGTCTTCAAGAAATTCCAAAATAATATCTGAAAGCTGTCTAAAATTTATAAGATCTTCCTCTGCATCTTTACCTACTTCAATATTAGTTAAAATTGAAAAAACTTTTAAAGTTCCAGTTATTGAAAGCTATGGAATGACAGAGGCATCTCACCAAATGACATCTAACCTTCTTCCCCCAAAAAAAAGAAAGCTTGGAAGTGTTGGCGTACCTTTAGGTATAAAAGTTAAAACAGTTGATGATAATTTCAAAAAATTAAACGCCAATGAAGTAGGAGAAATATTAATCAAAGGTAAAAGCATTTTAAAGGAATATATTGCTAGCAAAAAAATTAATAAAAGCTCTTTTATAAAAGGTTGGTTTCGTACAGGGGATTTGGGCTACTTTGATAAAGAAGGATATTTATACATTTCTGGAAGAATAAAAGAAATAATTAATAGAGGTGGAGAAAAAATCAGCCCAAAAGAAGTTGATGAAGTTTTTACTAGCCATAGAAAAGTAAATAAAGCTGTTTCATTTGCCGTGAAACACGAGAAGTTAGGAGAAGATATTGCAGTTGCAATAGTCTTAAATAATAATATCAAATGTACTTCTGATGAATTAAAAGAATATGCAAAAAATAAATTAGCAAATTTTAAAATACCCAAACAAATATTTTTCTTGAAAGAAATCCCTCTTGGTGCCACTGGAAAAATTCAAAGAATAGGATTGGCAAAAAAATTGGGTATAGAAAAATGAGAGTTTGTATATTTGGCGCGGGTGCTATTGGAGGAATGTTAGGATTTCTTCTTAATAAACAGGGAATAGACGTTACACTAATTGCTAGAAGAGACCATTACAAAGCAATCAAAAAAAATGGTCTCACTTTTATAAGTAGTGAATTTAATATAGAAGAAACACAAAAATTTAAAATTTTTGATAGTTTAGAAACCTTGGGCAAGTTTGATTTGGTCATAAATGGTCTTAAAGCTCATTCTGCAAATCAAACTGCAGAATTAGTTTCTAATCTGACTCATGAAGAGACTATTATTCTGCCAACGCTAAACGGGGTACCTTGGTGGTTTTTTTATAAGTTTCAAGGAACTCATGCCAATTATCAACTTAGTTCTGTCGATCCAGGACAGAAACAATGGAAATACATAAAACCTCAAAAGGTTTTAGGCTGTGTGGTATATCCTGCAGCAACGATTACAAAGCCTGGTGTTATAAAGCATATAGAAGGAAAAAGATTTATATTAGGTGAGCCTGATGGAAGTAAATCAGAGAGAGCCAATATTATATCAAATTTACTTGTTAATTCAGGGCTAAAGGCTCCTGTAAGCAAAGATATTAGGAGTGATATATGGCTTAAGCTTATAGGTAATAGTTCATTTAATCCTTTATCCGTTATTACGCAAAATACATTAAAAGAAATGTGTGAAAATGAAGATATTAAAAATATAATAGAAGAAATGATGAGCGAAGTTATTTTTATAGGAGAGAAATTAAACATTAAAATAAGACTTACTGTTGAAAAAAGAATTGAAGGAGCAAAAAATGTAGGTGACCATAAGACATCAACGCTTCAAGACTATGAAAATAAAAAACCTCTTGAACTTAATGCATTAATAAATTCTTTAATAGAGTTAGGTAAATTGACAAATATACAAACACCTACACTAAATACTGTTTATAGGATTGCAAAGTTTTTCTCAGAGAGACAGGGTTGTTAAAAAAAATAATTAATACATTTTTTAATTTATTATATCAAATTAATTGGCTTTTGATAGATTTTTAAAAAATAAAAATTAGTTTTAACTATTAATCATAAAAATATCAAATGGAGAATTAAATATGACTGTTAGAGTTGAAAAAAAAGAAAATGTTTGGACAATTATACACTCTAGACCTGACGCTAGAAATGCAATGGATCCTGCTAGTGCTGATGCTCTCTACGAAGCATTTATTGACTTTGAGAATAATAATGAAGCCTCAGTAGCTGTTTTTTGGGGAGAAGGAGGTGCATTTTGTGCAGGATGGGATTTAAAATATGCTTCTTCTTTAAAAGGAGTTAACCCTTTAAAGTCATTAAATATACCCGATAAAAGAAAAGCTAATCAAAATGGGAGTGACATTCCTAGAGGGCCATTGGGGCCAACAAGGCTAGAATTAACTAAACCAGTCATAGGAGCAATTTCTGGCCCGGCAGTAGCAGGAGGTATGGAATTAGCATTATGGTGTGATTTTAGAATAATGGAAAAATCCTCCTACTTAGGTGTCTATTGCAGACGATGGGGGATCCCTCTAATTGATGGTGGAACAGTAAGACTTCCAAGGATTGTGGGACAAGGAAGAGCTCTTGAAATTACTTTAACTGGAAGAAAAGTTAAAGCTGATGAATGTTTAAATATAGGACTATGTGAGTATGTGGTTGAAGACGGAACTAGCAGAAAGAAGGCTGAAGAAATTGCAAAAACTATTGCTAAATTTCCTCAAGAATGTGTAAAAGCAGACAGAAAATCAATCCTTAATCAAAACAATTTAAGTCTAAAAGAAGGGCTTTTTTTTGAATGGAATAATAGTATGCAGAATGAAATTCTTTACAAAGAGGGAATAAAAGGAGCAGGAAGTTTTTCAAAGGGACAAGGAAGGCACGGAAGTTTTGAAGATTTGTAGATTTGAAATAAAGAAAAATTTGACGATTTATTGAATACAACTTGTATTTATATCTATAATTAATATCCTAAAGCTATTCCATCTTTTCTGGGATCTGAACCTCCAACCAAAACATTATTAGGCTTAATCATAATTGCTTGGCCTCCTCCATGTGGAATATCAATAAAGTCTATTTTATGACCTACCTGTTTTAACTTTTCTATGATATCTGTACTAAATGTTTTTTCTAAAGAAAGTACTCCATCATAAAAGAAACTTCTCTTATGATCTAAAGCTAATTGGACATCCATATTGTAATCTATTACATTTGTCAAAAAATGACTTTGCCCAACAGGCTGATAATGAGCTCCCATGACACCAAAGGGAATTATAGGGTTTTTAGATTTCAAAACCAATCCTGGAATAATAGTGTGCATAGGCCGTTTATTTGGTTCATAGAAATTAGGATGTTTTTTATCTAAATTAAAAGATGCACCTCTATTATGTAGTAATACTCCTGAACTAGGGCATACTATACCGCTTCCAAAAGGATGAAAAATTGAGTTGATAAAAGAAACACAATTTCTATCTTTATCTACCACACTTATATAAACAGTATCCTTGTGATTTTCTAAAGGTAGTATATCCAATTCTTTGATTGTTTTTTTATAACTAATCTTTTTACTAAGTTTTTTTGCATAATCTTTAGACAAAAGCTTTTCAACAGGAACATTAGAAAAACTAGGGTCTCCTAAATATTTATTTCTATGATAAAATGCTATTTTGGTAGCCTCTGCCTCTAAATGAACTCTTTCAAAGTCATCAGGGTCAATAGAACTAAGATTAAACTCTTCTAAAATATTTAAAATCATTAACGCTACAATACCTTGTCCATTAGGTGGACATTCATAAACATCATACCCTCTATAATTAGTAAATATTGGTTCCATATATTCAACAGTAAGGTTAGAAAAATCATTTAAAGTGTGTCTACCCTCTATAGATTTTAGTTTTTTCACAATATCATCTGCAACCCATCCATCATAAAAGCCATCCTTTCCTGACACCGAAATCTCTCGCAAAGTTTTAGCTAGATTTTGTTGAAAATGAATATCTCCAGCTTTGTAAGGTTCGTTTTGTTTTAAAAAGACCTCTTTACAATCTTTATCCTTAGTTAGCTTTTCCTTTTCTCTTTTCCACATATCAGCAATAACGTCAGCAACAACATAACCATTTTCAGCTAAATCAATTGCTGGAGTCAATATCTCCTTTAACGATAAACTACCATAATCTTGATTAATTTTAGTCCAAGCAGCTACTGCTCCAGGAATTGTAACTGCATCTGCACAATATGGGTCAATGGAATTATTTTCAGCTAGCCTTACTTTATTGTAATCTATGTTAGATAATGACCTCCCTGAACCATTTAATGCTCTTACTTTTTTATCTTTTTGACTATAAAAAATACAAAAGCAGTCTCCTCCAATACCTGTAGAGTGGGCCTCTACTACTCCTAGAATAGCAGCAGCACAAATTGCTGCATCAAAAGCATTTCCACCTTTTTCCATAATATTTAAAGCCATTTTTGTAGCATCAGGGTGAGAAGTCGCAACCATCGCATTCTTAGAATATGCTGGAGACCTGGAAGGAATGTGTAAATTTCTCATTACTGTTGATAATAATAAAATAAAACTATAAATTCTATATTAATTATATAATTATCTTTTGTTGACACAAGAATAAACGAGTGTATATTCGAAATATTTAGTATTGGTGAAAAATGTTTGCAGTTATAAAATCTGGTGGAAAACAATATAAGGTTGCCTTAGGAACTATATTAAAGCTTGAAAAAGTTAACTTTGAAAAAAGTAGCAATATCATTTTCAAAGAAGTTCTAATGTTTAAAAATGATGCCTCTTATGAATTGGGGGCTCCTTTCTTAAAGAATGTAGAGGTTAAGGGAAAAGTTTTAGAAAATAAAAAAGATAAAAAAATAATTGTTTTCAAAAAAAGAAGAAGACATAACTCAAGAAGAAAAAATGGACATCGCCAAAGTTTATCAGTAATACAGATTGAAGAAATTCTAGTTAATGGAAAATCTTTTAAAAATGAAACACCGAAAAAAAACTTAGCTACTAAAAAGAGTACAAATAAGGATAAAGTTGTACAAAAAGAAAAATCTAAATCTACTGTAAATAAAACTTCACAAGAAAAAGGTATAAAAAAGAAGGAGTAAAATATGGCAACCAAAAAAGCAGGTGGAAGTTCTAGAAATGGAAGAGACTCAGCAGGAAGAAGACTTGGCGTAAAAAAATATGGTGGAGAATTAGTGCAACCTGGAAATATTTTAGTTAGACAAAGAGGTACTAAGTTTTATCCTGGAGAAAATGTAGGAATGGGAAAAGACCACACACTTTTTGCTTTGAAAGAGGGTAAGGTTGTCTTTAGAAAAAAATCCTCAGGAAGAAAGTTTGTTATCGTAAACTCTTCATAAGCTTAATGAAATTCTTAGATGAAGCTAAAATTTTTCTACAATCAGGAAAAGGTGGTAATGGTTGTGTGAGTTTTAGAAGGGAAAAGTATGTGGAATTTGGAGGTCCTGATGGAGGAGACGGAGGAAACGGTGGAAATATTATTTTCAGGGGCGCAAAAAACAGAAACACCTTAATTGATTTCAGATTTCAACAACATTTTAAAGCTCAAAAAGGAAAAGATGGTGCTGGAAAAAAAAAGAAAGGTGCTAGCGGTAACCCTACTTATATTGAAGTTCCTATAGGTACTTCTATCTACAACGATGATTATTCTATAAAGTTAATAGAAGTTGAAGATGAAAACACAGAAATAATTTTTCTTAAGGGTGGAAAAGGAGGGTTTGGAAATCATAAGTTTAAATCTTCAAAAAATATAGCTCCTAAAAAAGCTAATACTGGCTATCCAGGTGAGGAAATGTGGGTTTGGCTAAGATTAAATTTGATAGCAGATATTGGGATAGTAGGATTACCTAATGTGGGAAAGTCAAGCTTCTTAAAATTTGTTACAAATGCTAATCCAAAAGTGGCAGATTATCCATTTACAACACTTTTTCCTAATTTAGGAGTTTTTCGTTATAAAGATTATCAAGATATTATAATTGCAGATATACCTGGAATAATTAAAAATGCATTTAATGGATCTGGATTGGGATTAAAATTTTTAGGTCATATTGAAAAATGCACACATATCTTACACTTTGTAGACATAAGTAAAAAAGATATAATAAAAGACTATCAAACTATAAGAAATGAATTAAATAAATACGGAAGAGGATTAGAAAGAAAAAGTGAAATAATAGTGCTTACCAAGATAGATTTATTATCACAAAAAGATTGTATTGAAAAAATCAAATTATTAAAAAGTTATACTAGAAAAAAAATATATGCTATTTCTATAAAAGACAAAAAAAGTATTGATAAACTTTTAACTGATTTAATTAAAAAAAGAGTTAATAACATTAATATAAATGAAGAAAAATGGACGCCTTTAAAAAAAAATTAATTCTTAACTCTTCCAGAATAGTAATAAAAGTTGGATCATCTTTATTAGTTAATTCCAAAAATAACTTTATTAATAAAAAAGTAATTAATAATATTTGTAAAGATATTAATTTTTTAATAGGCCAAAATAAAGAAATACTTATTGTTTCGTCAGGGGCTCTAGCTTTAGGAAGAAAAGCTATTAGTATTAGTGACTTAAATTTAAAAATTACTGAAAAACAAGCAATCTCCTCTATAGGACAAGTTTTAATGATTAATAGTTGGAAAGAAGCTTTTTCTAAATATAAAATTTCCTGCGGTCAAATTCTATTGACTCATTATGATGCTGAAACCAGAAGAAGTTCAATAAATGCTAGAAATACTATAGAAGCTCTCATAAAACTAAACTCTATAGCCATAATTAATGAGAATGATACTGTAGCAACAAAAGAACTTAGATATGGAGACAATGATCAACTTGCTGCTAGAGTAGCTCAATTAGCATGCGCGGATCTTTTAATAGTATTATCAGACGTTGATGGTTTATTTGATTCTAATCCAGAAAAAAATCCGCAAGCTAAACTAATAAAAAAAATTACAAATATAGATAGTAAAATAGAAAAAATTTCTGAAAATACTTCTTCTAGCAACTCTGTAGGAGGTATGGAAACAAAAGTTAAGGCAGCTAAAATTGCATTAGCTGCAGGATGTAATATGATAATTACAAAAGGAAGCACTTCTAACCCTATAAAAAAATTATTTGAAAATGGAAAAGCTTCGTGGTTTTATTCTGATACTAGTCCAAAGACAGCAAGAAAAAAATGGATCTCATCACAAATTAAAGCTAAAGGCAGCATTATAGTAGATGATGGAGCTGAAATTGCTTTAAGAAAAGGAGCTAGTCTTCTTCCAGCTGGTATTATTGAAGTTAATGGTATTTTTTCTAAAGGTGATACTATAAAAGTTTTGAATAAGAAAAAAAATTTAGTTTGTATTGGCTTTTCATCTTATCCTTCAAAAGATGCAAAAAAAATTGCTGGATTCAAAAGTAATGAAATTAAAAAGGTATTAGGTTATCATCAAAAGGATGTAGTTATTCACAGAGATGATATGGTTGTAAAAAATGGAAAGTATTAAGAATAAAATAATAAATATTTGTAAATCCTCTGTTAAAGCATCGCAATATCTAAGCAAAACCAAAAACGCGGAAAGAAACAAAGCTTTAAAGCTCATAGCTAAAAAAATAATTAAAAATAAAGATCATATTTTAGTTCAAAATAAAAAAGATCTTGCTATAGCTAAAAAAAGTGGTCTTTCAAAACCTTTAATAGATAGACTTTTACTTGATGAGAGTAGAATATTGAATTTATCTAAAGATGTTTTAAATATTGCTAAGCTAGAAGATCCAATAGGAAAAATTCTGAATAGTAGAACTAGACCTAATGGATTAAAAATATCTAAAATTACTGTTCCATTAGGATTAATAGCAGTAATTTTTGAGTCAAGGCCAAACGTTGCATCTGATGTGGCAGCGTTATGTATAAAATCTGGAAATGCTGTTATTTTAAAAGGAGGCAAAGAAGCGAAATTTACTACAGAAAGTATTATTAGGATTATTAAGAAAGGACTTGAGGAAGCTAATATTGACAACAGAGTAGTATCATCTTTAAATGATTATTCAAGAACATCAGTTAATATTCTTCTTAAAATGGATAAATATATAGATGTTTTGGTTCCTAGAGGAGGTAAGTCGTTAATAGAAAATGTTAGAAAAAATAGTACTATTCCTATCTTTTCACACCTTGATGGTATTTGTCACACTTACATTGATAAATATGCTAAAGAATCTACTGCTGTAGATGTTACTTATAACGCAAAAATGAGAAGAACTAGTATTTGTGGAGCAACTGAAACTATTTTATGTCACAAAGAGGCCGCAAAAAAAATCTTACCGAAATTATTAGATAAGCTTGTCAAAAATAATTGTCTAGTAAAAGGAAATAGTAAATTAAAAAAAATAAATCCTAAAGTTGTGTTAGCAAAAAAAGAAGACTGGGCCACAGAATATTTAGATGCGATAGTTTCCATTAAAGTAGTAGGAACTATAGAAGAGGCAATAAATCATATTAATGTATATAGTTCAGGTCATACTGATGCAATTATTACTGAAAGCTCTAGTGCTGCAAAAAAGTTTTTAAATAGAGTAGATAGTGCAATTGTAATGCATAATACTTCTACTCAGTTTGCAGATGGCGCTGAATTTGGGTTAGGAGCAGAAATTGGTATTTCTACAGGAAAATTACACGCAAGGGGGCCAGTAAGCACAACAGAGCTAACTACTTATAAATACATAGTGCAAGGAAAAGGGCAACTAAGGAAATAATATTATTTTTGCTAATAAAAATTTAAAAAATTTAAATATTGGATTGTTTGGTGGTAGTTTCGATCCAGTTCATCGGGGGCATTTTCATCTAAGCAACCTTGCAATTAAAACCCTACAATTAAAGCAAATATGGTGGTTAGTTTCTACTCAAAACCCTTTAAAAGAAAACCCTCAAGAAGACAGTATTAGGCGTTTAAAAGAAATTAAAGATAGAAATAAAAATTATAAAGTTATACCTATGGCTTTAGAACTACAGTTAAATACCAAATATTCATATTATACCATAAGTATTTTAAAAAAAAGATTCCCTCAAGTAAACTTTTTTTGGATTATAGGTGCTGATAATTTACTTATTATGCATAAATGGTATAATTGGAAAAAATTATTTTATATGTGCCCTATAGTAGTATTTGATAGACCGAATTATTTTTATAAATCGATATCGTCAAAAGCTGCTAGGTACTTTTTAAAAAATAGAATGCCTGTAAAATTTTTAAATAGCAAAACCAGAAAATCCTTGCCTAAATGGTCTTACGTCAAAAATAAATTAGATTATAATTCTTCATCACTGATAAGAAATAACATTAATTAATATGCAAAAAAACTCTTTAAAGCTTTGCAAGTATATAGAAAATACTTTATCTAAAAACAAGGCTGAAGAAATTACAGTAATAGATTTAAAAAGAAAAACAAGTATTGCTGATTTTATGATAATTTGCACAGGTACGTCTAATAGACATCTAATTGCTTTATCTAACTACCTCAATGAGGACTTAAAAAAACTCCACCTTAATATGTTAAATATAGAAGGGCAAAAAAATGGCGATTGGATAGTTGTTGATACAGGTGACATTATCATACATTTGTTTCGTAGTGAGGTTAGAAAATATTATAACTTAGAAAAAATGTGGTCCTTAAACTAAATTTATTCATGATAATTCTTAGCTTATTAATCAAAATCAATTTAAAAAAAAATTACCTTTTACATTTCCAGAAAATTTTATTTATAACAATTTTTTTTTATTCTTTTATAAACGAAATACTCTTAGCAAATGATGCTAAAAATCAACTTAAAGAAATTGAAAAGGAATTGGAACAAAATGAAAAAATCCAAAATATACTAAAAATGAAACAAAAAAAGATTAATACCAGTATAAAGGAGATTGAAAGCGTTCTTAAAAAAAATGAAAAAAAAATAAAAAATTATTTTTCCGATCAAAAGCTAATTAGCTTAGAAATTAATAAAAGTAAAAAAAATAAAGAAGAAATACAGAATAAATTAACTTTGTTAACAAATAATAAAAAAAATATTATTTATAGTTTTATAAAAGAAAATCATGAGTCTATAAAAAATTTAGCTGACAATGAAAGTAAAGAAGCAAATGCAATATTGGTAAATATTTATAAAAGTATTTTAGTAAAGATTGATTTAAATAATAAAAGGCTTACAGAAACAAATATGCTAATTAACTCTCAAGAAGAAAGGTTAGCTAAATTAAAAAATAAACTGAAGAATACTAATAAAAAGCTCTTAGAAAGCTCTGATTTAGAAACAACCTTACAAGGAGAAAATTTAATTACACTAATTCAAAAAAAAGAAAAAGAATTAGAAGGAATTGAAATTAGTCAAAAAGCTAAAGAGTTAAAAAAACTTTTAGAAAAACTTAAAAAGAAATCTAAAAAACTATCTAGAAAAAAAGTTACCCAAGAATATAATCTTAAAAAAATTGAAAATATCCTTCCAATAAATTTAAAAAATATTGAAAAAATAAGGACAGATAGTTCAAAAAAAGGTATATTGCTAACTCTAAAGAAAAAAAGTTTTTTGACTACTCCTCTTGATGGATTGGTTGTTTATGCAGACACTTTTAAAGGCTATGGTAATATGATAATTCTAGATTTAGGGAATAATTACCATATAATTTATTCTGGATTAACAAATATAATGTGTTCAGTAGGAGATTGGCTTAACACTGGAAATATATTAGGAGAAATAGAAATGAAAGATAAAATTAATGAAGTTTATTTGGAAGTTAGGTTTAAAGGTAAGACTTTAGACCCTTCAAGTTGGCTTAAATCTTAAACTTAAATTGAGAGGACATTATGTTTAAAAATAAAAAAATATTTATAAAAATTTTATTAGTTTTAAAATTCAATTTAATCAGTTTAGGAAATCAGGTGTTTGCAAATCAACAAGATGTGTATAAACAATTAAATCTATTTGGTGAAGTTTATGAAAGGGTAAGATCAGAATACGTTGAGCAAATTAAAGACAAAGACCTTATTGAAGCTGCTATTAATGGGATGCTCCAATCTCTTGACCCTCATTCTAGTTATCTAAACGCAGAAAGTTTTGAAGAAATGAAAGTACAAACAAAAGGAGAATTTGGTGGTTTAGGAATTGAAGTTACTATGGAGAATGGATTAGTTAAAGTTGTTTCTCCTATAGATGAAACTCCTGCCGCTAAAGCAGGAATATTGTCTGGTGATTTCATTTCTCATATAAATGAAGAAGCAGTTATGGGATTATCTTTATCTGAAGCAGTGGACAAAATGAGAGGAGCCGTAAACACTCCTATTATTATAACTGTTATAAGAGAAGGAAAAGAACCCTTTGACGTAAAAATAATACGAGATATTATAAAGATAACTTCAGTAAAAACAAAATCTTACGATGATATTGGTTATTTAAGAATAACCTCGTTTACTCAAAAAACATATAAAAATTTATTAAAAGAATTCTCTATGCTAGAGAAAGAGATGTCTGGCAACATGAAAGGCTTAGTTTTAGACCTTAGAAATAATCCAGGCGGTTTATTAGACCAAGCTATTTCAGTTTCTGATGCTTTTTTGAACAGAGGAGAAATTGTTTCTACCAGAGGAAGGGAAACAAATGCTGAACAGAGATTCAATGCTTCAAAAGGAGATATAACTAAAGGAATTCCAATAGTTATACTTATTAATAGTGGTTCCGCCTCTGCTTCAGAAATTGTTGCCGGCGCATTACAAGATCATAAAAGAGGCATACTTATGGGAACATCAACTTTTGGAAAAGGTTCTGTGCAAACTATTATCCCAGTAAGCAGCAGAGGGGCTATTAGATTAACTACAGCACGCTACTTCACTCCTTCTGGAAAATCTATTCAGGCAAAAGGCATCGATCCAGATATTTTCGTTCCTCAATCTAAATTAGAAGTAATAGAGAATAATAACTCCAGAAAAGAAGCAAATCTAAGGGGTCACTTAGACGAAAAAAAGGAATCTGCTGATACCAATGAAGTCAATGGTGAGAAAAATGAAACCCAAGAAGCAGATCCTACATCAAAAAATGATTATCAACTAAACAGAGCTATAGACTTGTTAAAATCTATTAGCGTTTATGATAACCTTAAAAAGGCCTCTTAATGGAGAATCCTCAGGATTTTTATGAAAAAGGATGGCGGTTGAGTGTAGGAATAGTTTTATTTAATTCTAATAAAGATATTTTTATGGGAGAGAGATTAGATAATAGAGGTGCCTGGCAAATGCCCCAAGGTGGTGTCAAACTTAATAAAAATGAATGTTTGTTGAGTGCTGCGAAAAGAGAACTTTTTGAAGAAACTGGAATTACAAATATTAGTTTTATTTGCAAAAGCAAAAAATGGCATTACTATTATTTGCCGAAGTTTCTAAGCAAAAAACTTTGGAAAGGAAAGTTTATAGGACAAAAACAAAAATGGTTTGCTTTTGAATTCTTAGGTGAAGACGATGAAATTAATATTAAACCTGAAAATATTAAGCAAGAATTTTGTAATTGGAAATGGGTAGCTCCTAATAATGTATGCGAACTAATAATTAATTTTAAAAGAGATACCTATATGAAGGTTCTTAAAGAGTTTAGTAAAGTTTATTCTTGATTCCACTTTTTAATTTATTTCATGCTCTCTAGGAAACTTACTTCTTCTTCTAAAATTTCTTTCTTCTCTAATAAACTTTTTAATTGCGTTTGATCACTTTCTTTTTCTATTTCAGTTAATAATTTAGAAAGTTCTTGCCTTGAGATTTCAATATTAAAATCTGAACTTTTTTTTATATAGTCAACTAAAACTTGACAGTTGTTTTTCTCTACTTTTACAAAGCCACTTCCTACAAAATAGATATGTTCCTTATTTTTTTCTTCTATAATAGTTATTTTTCCAGGTCTAAGGTAAGTAATAATTGGAGCATGCTCGGGAAGAACTGAAAAGTCTCCATCTTCTCCAGGAAGAACTACCATATCAATAATTCCTTCAAAAAAATCTTGGTTAGGTGATACTAGCTGAAGAGATAGATGATGATCGCTCATTTCCTTAAGCAACCTCTGCAGCTATTTTTTTTGCTTTTTCCAGAGCTTCTTCTATAGTACCCACCATATAGAATGCTGCTTCAGGAATTTCATCATATGTGCCATCACATAATTCCTTAAAGCCCTTAATTGTATCTTTTATTTCTACAAACTTACCTGGAAAACCTGTAAAAACTTCAGCTACATGGAAGGGTTGTGATAAAAATCTTTGAATTTTTCTTGCTCTTGCAACTACCAATTTATCCTCTTCTGAAAGTTCATCCATGCCCAAAATTGCAATTATATCTTGTAGCGATTTATAGGTTTGCAAGATTCTTTGTACTTCTCTTGCAACTTCATAATGCTCTTTACCCAATATTCTAGGATCTAATATTCTTGAAGTGGAATCAAGCGGATCTACAGCAGGATATATACCTAATTCAGCTATTTGTCTTGATAAAACTGTTGTAGCATCAAGATGACTAAATGAAGTAGCTGGAGCAGGATCAGTAAGGTCATCAGCTGGAACATATATTGCCTGTACTGAAGTAATAGAACCTTTGTTAGTTGAAGTAATCCTTTCTTGTAAAGCTCCCATATCCGTGGCTAGAGTAGGTTGATATCCTACTGCTGATGGGATTCTTCCTAATAAAGCAGAAACTTCAGAGCCCGCCTGGGTAAACCTAAATATATTATCAACAAAAAATAGTACATCTTGCCCTTCTTCATCTCTGAAATATTCAGCCATAGTCAAACCTGACAACCCTACCCTTGCTCTAGCTCCTGGAGGTTCATTCATTTGTCCATATACTAATGCAGCTTTTGAGTCAGAGCTACCCGGTTTGATAACTCCAGATTCTATCATCTCATGATATAAATCATTTCCTTCTCTAGTTCTTTCTCCAACACCAGCAAATACTGAATATCCTCCATGTCCTTTTGCAACGTTATTTATTAATTCCATAATTAAAACGGTTTTTCCAACTCCAGCTCCTCCAAAAAGACCAATTTTTCCTCCTTTTGCGTATGGTGCCAATAAGTCTACGACCTTTATGCCAGTAACTAACATTTCAGTATTTGTTGACTGCTCTATATACTTTGGAGCTGGTCTATGAATAGGATAGGTTTTTTTTGTTTTAATTGGACCTATTTCATCTATGGGCTCTCCGACAACATTAGTAATTCTACCTAGAGTTTCAGGGCCCACAGGAACTTGTATTGGGGCACCTGTGTCCTCCACCTGTGTGCCTCTTTTAAGCCCATCTGTAGCTGACATTGCTACTGACCTTACAGTATTTTCTCCTAAATGTTGCGCTACCTCTAGAACTATTTTTAAGTTTTTTTCTTTTATATGTAGGGCATTTAATATGGGAGGCAGACTTCCTTCAAATTCTACATCTACCACAGGACCTATAACCTGTTTAATTTTTCCTAAATTTTTACTCATAATTTACTCCAATTTTATAAAGCTTCCGCTCCTGATATAATCTCAATTAACTCTTTTGTTATCATAGCCTGTCTTTGTCTATTATATTTAAGTGATAGACTATCAATCATTTCCCCTGCATTTCTTGTAGCATTATCCATTGCAGTCATTCTAGCCCCTTGTTCGCTAGCTCTTGACTCTAATACAGATTTATAAATTTGTACTATAAAATTTTTCGGAAGTATTTTAGCAAGAACCTCCTCTACCTCTGGTTCAAAATCATAGAAAATATCTTCTTCTTCTTGACTGATTTGAAAGCTAAGTTTTTCGTATGGTAAAAGTCTATCTATTTTAACCTCTTGAGAAATTACACTTTTAAAATAATTATAAAGAATATAACACTCACTAAATCTTTCCTGGTAGAAGTTTTCTATAATATTACTTCCAATTTTTTGTAAGGAATTGTAATCAATGTCAGATACATTGATAAATTTAGTATCTTGATCAAGATTTTCGTTATTGAATACTGACAAAGAGTCATATCCTTTTTTTCCTAAACATATTATTGAAACTTTTTTGTTCTCACTTTCAAGCTTGGCAACTAAACCTCTAGTTTTTTTAATAATATTAGTATTTAAACCACCACACAAACCTCTATCAGAAGATACAACTAAAACTAGACTGTTTTTAATATCTTTTTTATCTTTCGCTATTAATGGATGTTCTAATTGATCTTCTGAATGTACTAGTTTTTTTACAATATCTTTTATACCAGTACTATAACTTCTACTTTTTTCAGCTAGACTTTGGGCTTTTTTTAACTTAGAAGCTGCAACCATTTTCATTGCCTGTGTAATCTTTTTTGTTGATTTTACACTATCTATTCTATTTCTTAAATCTTTTAGTGAAGGCATTTTAGATTACGCTTCCTTCATAAATTCTTTTTTAATACTATCTAAAGCTGTCTTTATCTCTTTAATTAATTGGTTATCTAATGATTTTTTTGTTTTAATAGATTGGATTATCTTCTTATGATTTTTTTTGAAGTTTTCTATTAAAAAACTTTCGAAACCTCCAACTTTTTCTTTTTCTAAATCATCTAAGTATCCATTAACGCCGGCAAAAATAATTAGAACTTGCTCCTCTACTGGCATAGGTTGGTATTGACCTTGCTTTAGTAACTCTGTTAATCTAGCTCCTCTATTTAATAATTTTTGCGTAGATGCGTCTAAATCTGACCCAAATTGAGCAAACGCGGCCATTTCTCTATATTGAGCAAGCTCTAATTTTATGGAGCCTGCAACTTGTTTCATTGCTTTTATTTGCGCAGCTGACCCAACTCTACTTACAGAAAGCCCTACATTAATAGCTGGACGAATTCCTTGATAAAATAAATCAGTTTCTAAAAAAATTTGCCCATCAGTTATAGAAATTACATTTGTAGGAATATATGCTGATACATCTCCTGCCTGTGTTTCTATGATAGGTAGAGCAGTTAGAGAGCCACCTCCTTTATCTTTATTTAATTTTGCTGCTCTTTCTAGCAATCTAGAATGCAAATAAAATACATCCCCTGGATAAGCTTCTCTACCAGGAGGTCTTCTTAATAAAAGAGACATTTGTCTGTAAGCCACTGCCTGCTTAGATAAATCATCATAGATTATTAAAGCATGCATACCGTTGTCTCTAAACCATTCTCCAATGGCACATCCCGTATAAGGAGCTAGGTATTGCAATGGAGCTGGATCAGATGCAGTTGCAGCAACAACAACTGTATAGCTTAATGCATCTTGCTCCTCTAATGTTTTAACTATTTGTGCAACTGTTGAACGTTTTTGACCAATAGAAACATAAACACAAAATAACTTTTCTCCATCTTTTTTATCTTCATTCAGTGTTTTTTGATTTATTATAGTGTCTATTGCTACTGCTGTCTTTCCAGTTTGTCTATCTCCTATAATCAACTCTCTTTGTCCTCTTCCAATTGGAACTAGAGCGTCTATAGCTTTTAAACCTGTTTGCATAGGTTCTGATACTGACTCTCTAGGAATAATACCAGGGGCTCTAACATCAACCATACTTCTCTCTTTAGATTTTATACTTCCTTTTCCGTCAATATCATTTCCTAGTCCATCCAAAACTCTTCCCAGTAACTCGCTACCAACCGCAGTATCTACAATTCTTCCTGTTCTTTTTACAGTATCTCCTTCTTTTATATTTCTATCGTCACCAAAGATAACTACTCCTACATTATCCTCCTCTAGGTTAAGTGCCATTCCTAAAGTCTTATCGTCAAACTCTACCATTTCTCCAGCACTTACTTCTTCAAGACCATATACTCTTGCTATTCCATCACCTACTGATAATACTTTTCCTGTTTCCTCAACTTTAGCATCAAGACTATATTTTTGAATTTGCTCCTTTAGTATTGATGATATTTCAGATGCACTAAGACTCATTTAATTCGCTCCCTTCATAGCATTTTTAACTTTATTTAGTTTAGTCTTTATTGACGTATCTATTAAATTAGAACCAATTTGAATAATTAACCCCCCTAATAAGTCTTTGTCAATAAGATTAATAATCTTAACTTTTAGTTTTCCATTTTTAGACAGAATTTTTTTTAATTTATTCTCTAGGCTATCATTTATTTTAATAACACTAGTAACATTTACTTTAATTTCTTTATTGTCAGCTGTATGCAATTCAATATAACTCTTTAAAACTTCTTCAAGAATATTAAGCCTAGCATTTTTTGCTAAAAGAATAATTAATCCTAATAAGTCTTTACTAATAAGTAGTTTTTTCTCTTTTTTCTCTGAAAAGATTTTTGAAACTACTGAAATTTGTTTTTTTTTATTTAATAATTGACTCTTAAATATAGTACTAAAGTTAGGATTTTCAGAGAAAGTCCTCAATAAAGACTTACATTCTTCATACATTTTATTCTGAATCTTTTTATCAACAGATAAACTATAAAGCGCGTTAGAATATCTTACCACTGATCTATTAATTAGTTGTGAATTTTGAACCATTTAATTACTCAATTAGTTACTAACATAACACTAAAATACTTGCAACATAGAATAACAATTTAATATAAATTATAAGGGTCGAAATCTAGCTTTATCTTAACTTTTGAACTTACATTAAAAGAAAACTTCTTACTATTTAAGTAATTTTGTATGATTAAAGGATTTGTTGATTTAATTAACAACCTAAACCTATATTTTTTATTTACATAAAAAATTTGTGCAGGAATAGGGCCTAATACTTTTAAATTTAAAATACTATCAAATAAACGTTGAATATTTTTTGCTTTTTCCTCTGCTAATTTTATGTTTTGAGAGGTTATAGTAATCAGTAATAATTTTGAAAAAGGTGGAAGTATACTTTTTTTTCTTATTTTTAATTCTTTTTCATAAAATAGATCTCTATTATTTTTAATAATATCATTAAGTAAATGATGCTTAGGTTCATAGGTCTGTATAAATACTTCTCCTCTTTCTACCCTTCTTCCTGCCCGTCCTGCTACTTGTTGTGTTAACTGGAAAATTTTCTCATTTGTTCTTATATCTGCATTATTAAACCACATATCAAAATCAAGTATAAATACACTCTTTAGGTTTTCAAAGTCAAACCCTTTAGAAATTATCTGAGTTCCTATTATAATATCTACTTTGCTTTGCTCTATCTGCTCTAAAGTCTTAGCAAAGTTTTCTCTATCCATACTATCTGAAGAAAGTTTAATTATTTTTGCAGATTTAAAAACTTTACTAACTTCTTCATATACTTTTTCTATACCCACCCCTACTAAAATAAATTTATTAGATCCACATTTTGTACATTCTTCATCCAGTAATTCTTTTCTACCACACTGATGACATATTAAAAAATTACTTTCTTTATGATATACTAAGCTCGCATCACAATACTTACATTTCCTTTTTGCTCCACAACTTACACATAACGAAACAGGGGCATATCCTCTTCTATTAATTAAGATCAGAGATTGCTTCTTTTTTCTAATATTTTTATTTAGTTCTAATTCTAATGTTTCTGATATTAAGTTGGAATTAGATTTCCTCATGTCAATTACTTTTATTATGGGATGATCGCTTCCCTTAAATCTTTTTTTTATTTTTACCAAAAAATATTTTTGATCTTTACA
>CEUF01030074.1_pt1 | contig 22382 bp, 24 predicted proteins | sample 531461 | NCBI WGS metagenome assembly CEUF01 (sample SAMEA2623350, study PRJEB7988) | marine metagenome | biome: marine biome (ENVO:00000447); feature: surface water layer (ENVO:00002042); material: "saline water (ENVO:00002010), including plankton (ENVO:xxxxxxxx)" | depth 5 m | reverse complement strand
ATCAATACCATATGTAATTGCTGGCCAACCATAATTTAAACCTGGATAAATAATGTTTAATTCATCACCGCCTTTTGGGCCATGCTCATGACTATAAATAATTCCGTTAATATCCTTTGTGAGACCTTGTTGATTTCTGTGACCATAAGTAAAAATATCTTTAAGAGCATTATCTTTTTTAAAAATTGGATTATCGTTTGGAATTGAGCCATCATCATTAATTCTTAATATTTTACCAAAATGATTATCTAATTCCTGTGCCTTTTCCCTATGATTAAAACCATCCCCAGATGAAATTAACAAAGTGTTATCATTTAAAAATAATAGTCTTGCACCATAATGGGCTGATGTTTTTCTAAAAGCTTGTGCTGTATGAATTATCTCTATGTCAATTAAAGTATTTTCATGAAGCTTAGCCCTTGAAACTTGTAAAGTATTTCCTTCTATAGTTTTAACAGAGTAAGATAAATAAATAAGGTTATTTAATTCAAAATTAGGATGTAGTTCAACATCGGACAGACCCCCCTGACTTCTAGCTAATACTGAAGGAACATTTGAGACATTTGTTAATGTTTTAAGACTCGGATTATAGATTTTTAATTTTCCAGTCAGTTCTGAAACTAAAAAATCTCCATTTGGAAGAAAATCAATATCCCATGGCATATCAAGACCATCATAAAGAGTTTCTAGCTTATAGATTTTATCTTTAGCATTCACTGAATAACTTAGTGAGAATAAGATTATAAAAATTAATAAATACTTAATTATTTTTTTCATATATTAATACCTTTAAAAAAAATTCTTTGAACTGATTAAAAATCATTCCTCCGAAGAAACCAATAAAACATAATGTTAGTAAACCCATTAATTCTCGTGCACTAGAAATCAATACAATTCCATCAAAAGCTAACTTTGTAAAAAAAATAATTCCATAAACGCTTGAAAAGCCAGCAAGACCATATGAAAAAATGGGGTTAATAGGTATGATTAGTCTCACGATAGCTGCTAAAAAATAACCTAGAGATAAAGCGATAAAAATTACACCATACATATTTATAGGAATGCCCCATTGAATCAAAATTGGTGATAAACCGCCACGAAAATCATGAATCAGTGATTCAAATAAAACAAAAAATGAGATGTCAAATCCTTGGTTTTTTAACCAAAATATATTCCACATTGTATTCTGAAAAAGTATAAAAAAACTAGTTAAAATGGCAGAAATTATAAAAGCCATCAACAAACCTGAGAAAAGTTTTATTAAATGCATATTAATATTACCTCTTCTCTATTAGTCATATTCCTATTGTAATAAAAATTAAACCAAAGCCAATTATAAAATTGACTTTCTCGTTTAAAAAAATTAGGAAGAGTTTTTTTCATAAAATTCTTCCTAGAAGTTTGATTGAGTAATATTCTTTAAATAGACTAAGAATGATTATTAATATAGAAAAAATAAATAAATACATCTTTAGTTATTATTTAATGAGAAAAAAAATTTTTATTTCAACAAAAACCAATATCACCTTCTTGCTTATCCTTATATCTCTTTTAAGTTTTGATATTTTTAATTTTCTAAATCTGGGTAATCAAAAAAAAATAATAAATGAAAATAAAAAAGCCATTGTAGTTTTAACAGGAGGGTCTAGAAGGCTAGAAGAGGGTTTTCATTTACTGGAAAGAGAAATGGGAAGTGCTCTTTTTATTTCAGGAGTGAATCCAATAGTTACAAAAAAAGACTTAAAAAAAATTTTAAATATAAATACTTCTGAAAAAAAAAATATTTTATTTGATTGCTGTGTTTATTATGAAAAAAAATCAAAGAATACCCAATCAAATTCCATCGAGACAAATAAATGGTTAGCTAAAAATAAATATAATGAAATTTTTTTAGTTACATCATCATCTCATATGCCAAGAAGTATTTACGAATTTAAAATAAATGCTCCTAAAATTATCATATATCCATGGAATATAGCTGAAAAAGAAAAAACAACTTTTAATAATTTAAAAAAATTAATTATCGAATATTTGAAATTTAATATTATAAGATTACAATATTTTTTTAAAACAAATAACAATTATGAATATTAAAAATAAAATTTTTTCAATTATTTCAATTAGTTTGCTAATTTTTATTACTGCAGTAATTGCAATTTTAGGTTTACCCTTTTTAGCATTACCAAGACAGTATACTGCTAAACTAATTAATTTTTGGTCTAAAATAATGCTATTATTTTTTAAAAGTTATGATGGCTTAGATTGGGAGGTCTTAGGGATCAATAATATTCCTAGTGGCCCATTTGTGGTAGCATCAAAACATCAGTCTATTTGGGATACAATTTTTTTTACTGCTTTTTTCTCCGATGCAGCAATGGTTTTAAAAAGAGTAATTATATTAATACCGTTCTATGGGCTTCATGCCATTAAGGCAAAAATGATATGGCTTGATAGAAAAGGACATAGCAAGTCCCTTAAAAAGTTAATTAATCAAGGAAAAAACTGCAAAAAAGTAAAAAGACCTATTGTTATTTTTCCAGAGGGTACAAGAAGTCAAGTTGGGCAAAAAAGTAAATATAAGCCCGGAGTTACAGCCTTGTACAAATTTTTAAATATACCATGTATACCTGTCGCACTTAATTCTGGTGTATATTGGGAAACTAAAGGCCTAAAAAGAAATAAGGGAAAAATTATAGTAAAATTTATGGAACCTATAAAACCTGGCTTAAGTAGAGACGAATTTGAAAAAAAATTAGAAACGGTTATTGAAACTGAAACAGAAATTTTAGTCGAAGGCGCTATTAATATTAAATAGATAACTATTTATTTTTTCTGCCAAAATCAATTTTATTCTCATCCTGGCCTGCATCAATAATTTTCTTCCTCACGTTTCTTGTTTTTTCAAAGCTAGAAAAAAGCATATTCGCATCTTTTTTCAAAATAGAGTTTTTTAATTTTATTAAATCTTTTGAGAACAAATCTAACATTTCCAAAACTGCCTCTCTATTGTATGTAAAAATATCACTCCACATTTTCGGATCAGATGCTGCAATTCTTGTAAAATCCCTAAATCCACCAGCTGAATATTTTACAACTTCAGAGTCAGTTACGTTAGCTAGATCATTTGCTGTTCCAACAATATTATAAGCAATTAAATGAGGTATATGACTTGTTATTGCAAGTACTTTGTCATGATGCAAAGCATCCATAATTTCAACTTTTGAGCCAAGCGACTCCCAAAAAAACTTAATACTTTCAATGCTTTCTTTTGAATTATCTTCAGTTGGTGTTAAAATACACCATCTATTTTCAAATAATTCAGAGAAACCAGCATCAGGTCCAGACTCCTCTGTACCTGCTATAGGATGACCTGGAATAAATTCAACTTCATTGGGGATTAAGTCTTTTAACTCCTCTAAAACAGTAAACTTTGCTGATCCAGTATCAGTTACAATACTTCCTTTTTTTAAAAAAGGAGCTATTTCTTCAATTATTGGCTTAAATGTTGATAAAGGTGTTGCTAATATTATCAAATCAGCCTCATCAACAGCCTTAACTAAATTTTTTTCAGCATCATCAATAAGACCTCTTTCAACCGCTCTATGAAGAGTTTTTTCTGTTTTTGCATAACCAATAATTTTCGATTTAAAATTATTTTTCTTCATGCTCAGGCCTATTGAACCTCCTATTAATCCGAGTCCAATAATGCAAACAGTGTTAAAATTATTTTTCATATTACTGTGAGAGCTCCTTTAAGCATTTAATTAGAAAATTATTTGCCTCATCATTTCCAATACTTACTCTCAAAAAATCTGGTAAATTATATTCATGCATTTGTCTAAGGATTATGCCTTTAGAGCATAAATAATTAAAAACATAATTTGCATCAAAACTCAGATTATCTGAAACCTGAAATAAAATAAAATTACAATGACTTGGGATTGTTGAATACCCCAAGTTATCAAGTTCTCTCGCAATTTTTGGTAGCCACAAATTGTTATGTTCGATTGATTTTAAAATATGATTTTGATCATCAATAGCAGCTACTGCAACTTTTTGAGCCGTAGAATTTACTGAAAATGGTATCCTTAATCGGCCTAAAACGTCAATTACCTCATCAGGGCAATAAGCCCATCCTACTCTCAAGCCAGCAAGACCATAAGCTTTCGAAAAAGTTCTTGTAACAACAATATTATTATTATCCTCAACCAAAGAAATAAATGAGGAATAATCGTCATTTACGTATTCTATATAAGCTTCATCAATAATTAATAGTATTTTAGATGGAAGATTTTTATGAAGAACTATTAAATCTTGATAAGAAACCAATGTTCCGGTGGGATTATTTGGATTAGCTATAAAAATCATTTTTGTAGAATTATTTACTAAATCTAAAATTGAATTTACTTGCGTTTTAAAGTTTGCCTCTTTGGCTCTAACAATTCGTGCGCCTGATGCCTGAATAGCCAGAGGATAGACTGCAAAAGAATTCTCTGAAACAATTGCTTCGTCATTTCCAGATAAATAAGCTCTAGCAAGCAAATGAAGTATTTCATCTGAACCACATCCGCAAATTATATTATTTTCATTTATAGAATAGAATTGGGATAGCTTTTTTATTAATAATGAGTTTGATGGATCAGGATATAAGGTTATATCCTTGACGGCCTCATTATATGCATTTATTACACTTTCGCTTGGCCCAAATGGATTTTCATTTGAAGATAATTTAAATATTTTATCAACGCCATTAATATTGCTAGCGCCACCCTTATAGGATTTTAAATCATTTAAAAAATTATTTGGTATCGGTTTATCCATATTTAAACAACATCATTCTGATTAATAGTTATATTATTAAATTCTCAAAAAAAGAAATCTTAGTTTTTTATATAACTTATAAAATTCCTATAACAAAACTTTAAAATTCAGTAATAAACATATTTTATTTGCAATTTATAAAAATTAGTCTTATGTATCAAACTACATTTTGAGAGGGAGTAATCCCTGCCAACCTGCAATAACCTGCGAAGGTGGTAACTTTAATGTGGCTGAACAAGCAAAAGAAGGTTCTTTCTCTCATTTGTAAATATAGTTAAGTTTAGCTTCCTAAAGAGGCTGGGTATTTGATTTTCAGATTGTGCACCCTAGATTTCCTTAAAGCACTAAAGAGAGGAAAAAATGAAAAAACAATTTTTTAAAAAAACCTTATCACTATTATCATCTTTGGTATTAGTTTTATTTATTTCTTTAACCCCGCTAAACGTAATGTCTCAAGAAGTAACGGCATTTAAAAGTGCTGGAAAATGGCTAGTCGGTCTTAAAGTCTTAAATTTAGACCCTGATGAAAAATCGGTAACTTCAATTGGCGGTGAAGCAAAAGTTGATGATGATACTGTACCAGAACTAGATATTAGATATTTTTTAACTGACAATATTGCTATCGAAGCAATTTTTGGGACTACTGAACATAGTGTAAAAGCTATTGGTACAGCTCTTGGAGATGTTAATTTAGGCACAGTTAAAGTTTTACCACCTACATTTACTCTTCAATATCATTTCAATAGTGAAAGTAGATTCTTGCCATATATCGGTGCCGGAATAAATTATACTTTTTTCTACGATGATAATCCTGGTGACGCTGTGGGCATTAGTTACAAGGATGAGGTTGGTTTTGCGCTAAACATAGGTTTTGATTATGTAATTAATGAAAATAACTATTTTAATATAGACATCAAAAAATATAAGCTTTCAACTGACACGGTAATTGATGCTGGGCCGGCTGGTATTGCTACTGCATCAGTAGATCTAGACCCACTCGCTGTTAGTATTGGCTATGGTTGGAGATTTTAAAGAATTAATTAAATATTAATTCTAATATTTCTAATAAGAGGTTATCTTATTGCTATGAATACTGATCAAAATAAGCTTCCATGTTCATACTTTAAAGATACTAAACCTCTTTTACTAGAGAATGGAACAACCATAGATGAGCTTACTGTAGCCTATGAAAGCTATGGTAAGCTCAATCAAGATAAATCAAATGCAATAATAATTTGTCATGCTCTTTCTGGAGACCAGTTTTTAGCAAGCAAAAATCCTTTAACTAATAAAGATGGTTGGTGGAATAGAATGGTTGGTAGTGGAAAACCAATTGACACTGATAAATATTTTGTAATTTGTGCAAATGTTCTTGGTGGCTGCCTAGGATCTACTGGACCTACATCTATAAATCCATCTACCGGCGAAGAGTACGGACTAAATTTTCCAGTTATAACTATTTCCGATATGGTTAATGCACAAATGAGGCTTATTCAGTACCTAGAAATTGACAAACTCTTATCAGTTATTGGAGGGTCAATGGGTGGAATGCAAGTTCTTGAGTGGGCGGCTTCTTATCCATCCAGTATTCTCTCTGCGATTCCAATTGCTACATCCTCCAGGCATACAGCGCAAAATATTGCATTTCATGAACTTGGAAGACAGGCTATAATGTCTGATCCAGATTGGAGTGGTGGTAACTATATAAAAGTTGGTACTAATCCTACCAAAGGATTGTCAATTGCAAGAATGACAGCTCATGTTACTTATTTGTCTGAGGCTTCTCTTACGAAAAAATTTGGAAGAAGGCTTCAAGATAAAGAAGAAATAAGCTTTGGATTTGATGCTGATTTTCAAATCGAGAGTTATTTAAGACATCAAGGGCTAACTTTTGTGGATAGATTTGATGCCAACTCTTACCTTTATATTACAAGAGCTATGGACTATTTTGATTTAGAAAAAACTCATAAAAAAAGTTTAACAGAAATTTTTGAGAAGACTGATATTAAGTTTCTAATAGCATCATTTACTGGAGATTGGCTTTATCCACCATCTGAAAATTTAATGATTGTTAGGGCATTAAGTGCAGGAGGAGCTGATGTTAGTTTTGTAAATATTGAGTCTGACAAGGGTCATGATGCTTTTCTTTTGGAAGAACCAGAATTTGATGATGCAATGAGGGGGTTTATTAATTCAATTTCTATAGAGGCGAAAATATAATGAATAACAATAGAGCCGATCTTGAATTAATAACATCTCTTGTAGACGAAAGAACAAGAATTCTTGATGTTGGTTGTGGAAATGGAGATTTATTACAATCCTTAAAAGATAAAAAAAATATTAAAGGTCAAGGTCTTGAGCTTAAACAAGAAAGAGTTAATCAATGTGTTTCAAGAGGTTTATCGGCTATTCAAGGAAATGCTGATAGCGACCTCAGCCTCTATCCAAATCAATCATTTGATTGCGTAATTTTAAGCCAAACTATCCAGGCAACTAGTAACCCAAAAAATATTTTAATCGAATTAGTTAGAATTGGTAAAAAAGCAATCGTCTCAATACCAAATTTTGGCTTTTGGAAAGTAAGATTAGGCTTTGCTGCTCATGGCAAAATGCCTATTACAAAAAAACTTTCAAACAATTGGTATGATACTCCAAATATTCACTTGTGTAGTATACTAGATTTTGTTGATTTATGTCAGAACCTGAATATTAAAATTGAAAAAACAATTGTTCTTTCATCAAATAAAACCAAATCATTTAATGGTTATCCAAATAATTGGTCAAATCTTTTTGGGGAAGAAGCAATTTTTTTAATCAAAAGTTAAGCTTTTATATCACTTTTCATTTTTTGATTAATTAACTTTTTATCATTTGCAACTGGAACTAAATAGTTTTTTTTACCCTTTATAATTATCACTCCAGAGAAATACTTTGTTAGTGCATTATTTAGAAATTCAAATAATTTTAATTTATCAATTAAAAACTTACTTTTAGGTGGTGGCAGAAATAAAGAATATTCAATATCTACAATGGTAAAAAAATTATTTAGTAATAATAAATTCAATTCATAAGAACTGAATGTTTTTAATGAACTTAAATTTTTTTTATAGAAAAAACGCCAAAAGCCAAACATATTTGGAACTATAATTATAATCTCACCGTCTTTTTCTAAAATCCTCCAAGACTCCCTTAAAAATTTTTTTTGATCATATAAATACTCAAAGCAATTTATAACAAGTAATCGATCAACTGATAAGTCGTCTAGAGGAAGAGAGTATTCGTTAACTGATACTGTTAAATTTTTTTTATCTAATGGAAAATTAATTAATCCAAATTTTCTAGGAACGAGAAAAAATAACCTTTGAAAATTAGACTTAAAAATTTCCAAAAAAGGAAATCCATAACCTATCACGGCATTTCTTGAATTATTAAAATCTGGCCTCAATAAAAAAATTTTTTTTGAGATAATTTGAACTACAGTTTTACCTAAAAGACTAGAATAAAAAATTTTAAAATTTTCAATATTTATCTTCATATTATATACTCTAATTTAATTCAAAATTTCGTTGGAGTTATAATTGATTGTAGAACAAATATGGACAGGTAATCAATTTCGTAATTTTAATTATTTAATTGTGTGCCCTGAAACTGGAGAAGCTATGGCAATTGATCCCCTTGATCATGAAAAATGCCTTGCAATTTCTAAAAAAAATGGTTGGGAAATTACAAAAATACTAAATACTCATGAACATTGGGATCATATTGGTGGTAATCAAAGCATAATAGAGTCCACTAATGCAAAACTTTTTGCTCACAAAAATGCAAAAGATGCAATAGACGGCATAGATATAGGTTTATCAGCTGGTGATAATATAAAGATAGGCTCCTCAATCATTTTAAATGTTTTAGATACACCCGGTCATACCATGAGTCATGTATGTTTATTTGCAAATAACGATAACCCTTCTTTATTTTGCGGCGACACACTATTTAATGCTGGCGTAGGACACTGTAAAGGCGGCGGTAACCCTGAAGAATTATACGATACATTTATAAATCAGCTATTTAAGCTACCTAATGATACAAAAATCTACCCTGGTCATGATTATTGGGAAAATAATTTAAAATTTACCTTAGATCGAGAACCAGAAAATATTAAGGCCAAAGAGATGATGGAAGGAACACTAGTAAAAAATCCTGATAATGCATTAATATCAACAATTGAAATTGAAAAAGAGATAAATTCCTTTTTTAGATTAAAAAATCAAGAAATTATAAATAAATTAAGAGATGATTTTCCAGATCTACCTAAAAATCCAAGCACAAAGGAAGTATTCTTAAAATTAAGAGAACTCAGAAATGAATGGTAAAAAGTTTTAATATATTCTTAATTTTGAAACTAAAAATTAGACTTTTTTTGATAAAGTAATCAAAATAAAATTTATTTTGGTTCTTTAGTCTCTATTACCTTACGACCATTATACATACCTGTTTTTAGATCAATATGGTGTGGTCTGTGAAGCTCTCCAGAATCTTTATTCTCTACATAAGTAGGGTTCTCTGATTGATGACCACCTCTTCTCTTTCCTCTTCGAGAAGGGCTCACCTTCCTTTTTGGAACTGCCATTTTATACTCCGCTCGATATATTAATTTCTTTGAGGGATTTATAACCCTATAGATGCTTTGGGGCAAGTAATTAGATTAATACTTAACTATACATTCATCACAAAGAAAATATAAATTATTAGGATCATTTAAGTTTTCATGCCATTTCATAGTTTTTAAAAAATCATTTTTTAAATTATAAAATAAATCCTTATTATAGTTATCACTTTCCTGGATACCCATTAGTCCAAAAAAATTTTTTAAAAAAGTATAATCATTTCTTTTTTGATCAAATGTTTTAATCTTATAGCTTTCAATATTTGCTAAATTTTTTGCTTTATTTACTGCATCCTCAAAAGATCCTATCGCGTCAATAAGGCCTTTATCTAAGGCATCGCTACCTGACCATACCCTTCCTCTTGCTATCTCATTGACCTGATCAATTGATAAATTTCTTCCTCTTGATACAATATCAGTAAAGTCATTATAAAGTCTATCTACAGAACCCTGTATTAGATTAACCAATCTATTAGAAGGAGTTTTTAGAAATACGCCATTATTACGACCACTAGAAAAGGGTGTTTTTTCTATTCCATCCTCATTTAAGCCAATTTTTTTGGATGTTCCTTCGGCATTAAATAAAATAGCTGCGACACCAATAGAGCCTGTCACAGTAGTCTCGTGAGCGAATATAAAATCTGATTCAGCTGCAATCCAATATCCACCAGAAGCTGCAACACCTCCCATTGAAACAATAATTGGTATATCGAGATTCTTAATCTCCATAAGCTCCTCTCTAATAAGCTCTGATGCAAAAGCGCTACCCCCTGGAGTGTTTACTCTCAAGATAAGGGCTTTAAGATTTTTTTCTTTTCTCGCATTCCTAATTAACGAAGAAACGTTTTCTCCCCCTGCAATGCCTCTAGGTTGATTTCCATCCATAATGGTGCCGGCAACTGAAATAACTCCGATTATATTTTCGCTATTATTTGTTTCAGGTTTTAAATATTTATCCAAATTAATATATCGCCAATCTTCTTTTGGATGTGGAAATTTGTCACTTAGATATTGCTCAGTTTCAGATCTCGTTTTTAAACTATCTACCAACCCATAATTAACTGCCAAACTAGCAAAATCAAAATTATTGTCTTCAGCTAGTGTATCAGTATTTTCTATATAAAAATTAATTTTACCTGCCTCAAGATTTCTATTTTTCTCAATTAGATTAGATGTAAATTCCCAAATCGAACTTTGTAATTTTAAATTTGCCTCCTTCGACTCATCGCTCATCGACTCCTCAGTAAAAATTTCGGTTGCACTTTTATATTCACCTTTTGAAAACTGAATAACTTCAATATCGAGTTTATCTAATAAATTTTTAACGAATACCCTCTTGGAGGACCATCCGTAAAGAGAAACTCCACCATTTCGATGAGAAATAATTTCATCTGCAGTTGATGCTAGAATATATGATGGCTGAGAATAATAGTCTGCTATTGCAATTATACTTTTGTTCGTATTTTTTTTGAATTTTAGCAAGGTTTGGGTGATGTAAATTATATCCCCCGGATATCCACCAATAAAGTTACTTAAATCAATAACAATACTTTCTATATTTTTATCTTCTTCAGCTAAATTGATTGCACTTACAATTTTATTTATTTCAATTTCCTTGGGATCATTGCTCTGGATAAATAAATCAAAACTACTTTTACTTTTTGCCTGTTCAACAAGGATACCATCCATTTGTATAAGTAATGCAGTTCCTTCTTTTATATTTGTAGTAAATTTTGAAAAATAGTTAAATATAATCAAAAAAATTATTAATATAGTTAGAGTTCTGATAAAAAAAGTTGGAATATAAGAAATTAAAGTCCATATCCACCTTAAAGCCCTGAAAAGGTTACGAGCAATATTTTTTAAAGTATTCAAATTTTTAATCCTTAATTAGGTTGACCATAAACATTATTATTGTCATCGCCTTTAATGCAATAAAAATAAATGAGGGGAATAATACCTATAATAGTAAAAGTTAATAGTATCCACCAACCAGACTTATTTATGTCATGCAATCTTCTAATAGATACTGCAATTTCAGGAATTATAAATATAAAATTAGATATAAATAGTAATCCATTTAAACCAAGACTCTCAACAAAGGTAATAGACAAAAACATTAAAATTCTGAATAGCTGCCAATACCAAAATTCCTTTCTTGATGACCTAGTCTCAAAGTCAAAATATTTATTAAAGCAATTTATTACTGAGTTAATTAAATCGTCAAAAAAGGTTGAAATCATAATCTTAAATCGAAAAACGCTCTCCAAGGTAAACGCGCCTTACATCATCATTTTTAATAATATCCTCTGGTTTACCTTCAATTAGGACAGAGCCTTCATGAATTAATACTGCCCTATCTATTAAGCCCATAGTCTCCCTAACATTGTGATCAGTAATTAAAACTCCAACTCCTTTATTCTTTAAATGAGAAACCAATTCTTTAATTTCGTTAAGTGCAATTGGGTCAATACCTGCGAAAGGCTCATCCAGCAAAATATAATTTGGTTTTCCTGCAAGGCACCGAGCAATTTCAACTCTTCTCCTCTCTCCACCCGATAAAGCTAGTGAGGGAGTTCTTCTTAAATGACTAATATCAAATTCTGTTAATAGTTGATCTAAATTACTTTCAATAACCTGCATATCAGTTTCAACAATTTCAAGGATAGATTTTATATTATCCTCTACATTCATTCCTCTAAAAATTGAAGCTTCTTGAGGTAAATATCCAATACCATTTTTAGAACGCTTATATATGGGTAAATCTGTTACATCAAAACCATTTAAAAAAATAGATCCAGTGTTTGGTTTTATCAGGCCAATAATAGTATAGAAGATAGTAGTTTTACCTGAACCATTTGGTCCAAGTAGACCAACAGCCTCACCTTTATTTATATTAAAGCTAACCTCTCTTACAACAGGACGATTATTGTAAGACTTGCTTATACGTTTTATTTCAAGACCTTTGTCATTATTAGTTATCACTGAAGGCTGAGTTATAATATCACTATTCATCTTTTTTTTTACTCTGCATTAAAACGCCTTTAACTCTTTTATTTTGATTATCATCAGCAATAAAATTAATTGCACCAGTCTCTAAATCAATTAAAAGCTTGTCACCCTTTAGGGTTGTATAATTATTTATAACAGTAACACCTCCTATTAAAATAATTTCATTATTATTTACACTATAAGAAGCGTTATTTCCAGCTGCTGTCATATCTTGATTTGAAATCACTACGCCATTAGAAGCATATAAATTTTTTATTACAGGCATTGAGGCATTATTCGTAAAAGTAAATTCCATTTGATCTGCTCTTAAATTTAATGGGCCTTGATTTATACTTACAGACCCTGAAAGCCCACCTTCTAGAGCAATTTTATCAATATACATTTTATCGGCATCTACCTTAAGCGGCGCATTAATATTTGTATCGAAAGAAATAGGTTCATTAGCCAATAATTGATCATCAAAATATATAAAAATAGAGACAAAAATTAAACAACTTCTAAATAAACTTACCATCTCTATTCCTCGTTAATTTGTTTTATAAAGCTAGCAGGTATAATTAGCTTAACCCCCGAGGATATAAAAATCTTATTGCCTCTTTCATGTATCTCTACATGACCAGCATCAAATTCAATTTCACCTTTCCTTCCTTGAACAGGTCCATTTAAGAAAGTAAAACCAGTTTCTAAGTTTACATTAACAACTTGAGCAATGAAGTCATAACCATCTGATGTCTTAGAAACAATATCATCAAAGAAAATAGCAATATTATTTTTGGCAAAATATTTTGCATTTCTTGAATTTACACTTATCGTTTGAACTCCTTCTTTGCCAAGGGTAATACTCACATTTTCTAATTCTATATCTCTAAGATCCGGACCTAAAGGACTTGCCTTGAGAGCATTTAAAACAAAAGGTTGACCTGAGGAGGTTTCACCAATCATTGAGGGCTTAAGAACGCCATCATTAGATTGATCTGATAAAATAAGATTTAAATTTTTATCTTTTATTGTCGCTATATTCACAGACTGAAAAAATATCAGAGAAACTATTACTAATGCGATCAAGGGGAAAATAATTCTTAATCTTTTAATTCGGATATTTTGAATTTGGTCTTTATTTATCATTCAATTAATGACTAAATATATCAATATCTGGCCATCCCTTTAAATCTAAATCCACTCTTGTCTTAATGAATGAAAAACACTGATCGGCTAAAGCCTGCCTATCCATTTTTATTAATTGCTGGTCAAGTTTAACTTTGATTTCATGTAAATAAATAACATCAGAAGCTGCATATTTTTTTTGATCCTCAGTTAACTCTTCGGCACCCCAATTAGAACTTTGTTGTTGTTTAGATAAATCGATATTTAAAGTCTCCTTACATAAGTCTTTTAATCCATGCTTATCGGTATAAGTTCTGACAAGTTTAGAGGCAATTTTAGTACAATAAATTGGTTCACAATCGATATTAAGATACTTTTTAAAGACAGCTACATCAAACCTTGCAAAATGAAAAATTTTTAAACAACTCTTATCCGTTAATATTTTTTTTAAATTTGGAGCATCGTATTTATCTCTATCAAGCTGAATAAGATGAGCATTTCCATCACCTGATGAAAGTTGAATCAGACAAAGAGGGTCTCTTTCTGGTCTTAATCCAAGTGTTTCAGAGTCAACAGCAACAGAATCTTGAAATTTAATTTCTGTTGGTAAATCATGTTTATGAAAATAGATTTTAGTCATTCAAACCCTTTTAATAATAAATTATTAAGAATATAAGAATTTTTTATTTAAGAGAAGTAATCTTATCAATTAAATTCTTCATTTCTGGTTTATTATTTCTTATCTCTTCAATATTTAATCCATCAAGCTCATGGGGGAAGACCAACCAATTATCAGATTTATGAATATAGTAATCTGGTTTTATCTTAGTCTTGTTATTCGAAGGCTTAAAATAGGGTGTAGCAATTTTAATATCTGGTGTATTTTTTTTACAGGCTTTTTTTAAATTTACAATAACCTGGTTAATTGAAAGTCCAGTATCAAATACATCGTCAACAATTAAAAGTGAGTCCTCTGACTCAACTCTATTAATTATATAGTTCAAACCGAATACTTTTACCTCTTTGGATCTTTTTCCCATAGAAGTGTATGAGGAAGTTCTAATTGCGATATGATCTGACGAAACTCCCAAAAAGTCTAATAGTTCTTGAACAGCAATTCCAACTGGAGCTCCTCCTCTCCATACACCAACTATATAATCTGGTTTGAAACCACTTTTATAAATATTCCAGGCAAGCTGAAAGGAATCTTCCAACAATTTATTTGAATCTATGAATAATTTCTTCATGACTCTAACCATTATATTCTAAATCTAAAGTCAAGAATATATCTACAAACTAAATTTTAAAATTATTACTATATAAGTTTATTAAAAGTTGTAACTAATCCTGCCCATAATTTGTCTTGGAGGAATTAGTTCAATTCCTGTACCAGCAACTCCAAAGACATCTGTCATACTTGAATTCATACCATCCTCGTCGGAAATATTTAATGCAATTATGTTTAGACCAATTTGTTCAGAAAGTTCATAACTAAGACTTAAATTATAAATAGTATAATCTTCAACATTATCAACAAAAGGATTATTAAATACTCTCTGTTGAAAATCACCACGGTGAACCACCTCAGCAGTTGCAGTTAGTAATTTTCCAGAGGAAAGAATTTTTTCATACATCAAACCAAAATTTGCATTAAATTCAGGACTTTTTGCAAGTTTATTTCCCTTAATATTTTCTCTTAGACTGTATCTAATTGGTTCTTCACCAAAGAAATATAATTCCGCTCTAATATTGTCCAGCGCTTCATAATCAGAAGTAATTTCTGTATCCAAGAAAGATAACCTCAAATCAAAAGAGAATTCATTAGATAAAATTCCTAAAAACTCAACTTCTAAACCACTCATTTCTGACTCAGGTATATTAGCAACCCCACCTCTATACACATCTGGATCAGTTGATTGGAATTGGAGATTCTCATACTTATAAAAGAATGCTGATATATTTGCTCTTAATCTGCTATCCAATAAATCAGTTTTAAGTCCTACTTCATACGCATCAATTGTTTCACTTTCAAATAGAGGAAAAACTAATTGAGGAGCAGGATTTGCACCAAAATTCTGTTCATTGTCAACAGGCCATCCAAAAGTTAAATTACTGCCTCCAGGTTTGAAACCTTTTGTGAATGATAAATAAGTCATAGTATCGTCATCTACATCGTATTCAATAGCTATTCTTCCAGTGGTTTTCTCAAGATCATCTTCTATTAAATAAGACTGCAAACCAAAGAAGTTCGTAACATCACTAGAAAAGGAGTCCTCTGTATAACGAAAACCACTTACAAATCGTGTTTTTTCATTAATATTAATAGTTGCTTGTCCATATATAGATTGAGACTCTCTTGTTGGAAATGCATCAGATACAAATCCAAGTTCAGCTCCAAAAGCGGCAAAACAGATTCCTTCAAATGGACTTGTAGCACATATTGGAGCATGAGTGTATGGAGTAAATTTACCATCCATAAGATCAACAAGCTTTACATTATTTACATCTTTTACCTCATAGATATGGTTTTCAATTTCATGGTCAAAATAAAATGCCCCTAAAATCCAATCAATAGATCCAAAAAGGGGTTCGTTAGAAATTAAATTTATTTCAAAGGTTTTTGTTTCAACAAGTGAAGTTTCAGGTCTAAATTCAGCAGCAATATATGGTAACCCCGCAAGAGGACCTTCAGCATGGACGTCACCAAAGTTGTGTCTATCATTATCCCTTACAACGTAAATATCATCTTCTTGAGAACTAGCTAAAATTTTAAGACTTGCAGCTCCCAAATCAACTTCGTAGATAGCTCCAAATACTTCAGATGTTAACTGATAATCCGATAGTGAGTCTTGTGCTAATTTTCTAGGATCAGGTGTCTTATCATCTAATCCCTTCATTGCTGCACCATTATTATCAGCATCAAAGTATTGAAAGAATAATCTTAAACTAGAATTACTTGTTAAATCAAATAACCAATCTGACCTAAAACTTATATGATTAGCATCATCTAAATCCTGTCCATTTATTACATTATCAGTAAAACCATCTCTATCAGTTATAACGAAAGAATTTCTAGTAGCTATATTTTCTGACAATGGTGTATTAAAAGAACCCCTTACTTTTGATAAATTATAATTACCTAACGTAATATCAGCTTTGCCCTCAAAACTATCGAAGCTAGGAAGTTTACTAATGACATTTACAGTACCACCTGTAGAATTTTGTCCAAAGAGAGTTCCCTGTGGACCCCTCAAGACTTCTATTCTCTCTAAATCAATGAAATCGGTTCTTAAAGAAAACTTAGAAGCAATAAATATTCCGTCCATATGAAGCGCGACAGAAGGTGCAGCAATTGCATTTTGGTTTGTTTCATCACCGACACCGCGTATTGAGATGACAGTTTTATAACCTTCGTTTTTAGCGACAGTAACACCAGGCGCAATTGCGCTTAATCCAACAAAGTCAACTATATTTTTTGTTTCTAACTCATCAGCCCCAAGAGCTGTGACAGCCTTTGAAACATCTTGAAGGCTTTCTGTTCGTTTCTCAGCAGTAACAATTATTTCATCTATTGTAAGAGAATTTTCATTATTAGAAATAATAGGTAAACTAGTTTCATCAGACTGAGGCTGAGTATTGATAGCTTCATCAGATAATAATAATTGAGTGTTTAATAAAAAGAATAAAGAAAAAATAATAGTAATTTTTAACGTTTTAAATGAAATCATAACCAACCCCGAAATTTATAAAAAATATTATACATGTAATTAAGCAAGAACTATGCCTATTGTCTAAATATACATTAATAATTTAAAATGATTCCATACTTTTTGGGAATTAATATTTTTATTTTACACAATTTAAAATTTAACATTTATTAATTGTAATATTTAAATATGATTATAATGAAAAAGTTACAAATTAAAGAATTAAGACTTAATATTTAAAAATGTTAGAAAAAATTTTCAATTTAAAAGCTAATAATACATCAATAAAAAAAGAATTATTAGCTGGAATAACAACATTTATTACAATGTCTTATATAATTTTCGTCAATCCTCAAATGATGGCAGAAAGTGGTATGGATTATGGTGCGAGTTTTGTTGGTACTTGTATTGCTGCCTCTTTGGCCTGTTTCTTCATGGGTGTTTATGCAAATTGGCCAGTAGGTCTTGCCCCTGGAATGGGATTAAATGCCTTCTTTACTTATACCGTTGTAGGAGGAATGGGTTATTCATGGGAAATTGCTCTTGGGGCAGTTTTTTGGTCAGGGATTTTATTTGTAATAATGAGTATAACACCTCTAAGAAAATGGATGCTTGAAGGTATTCCTTTAAACCTAAGAATTGCTATGGGCTCTGGCGTAGGTTTATTTATTGGATTAATAGGTCTTAAAAATGGAGGAATAATTTCTGGAAATGAGTCAACTTTATTATCCTTAGGTAATTTAAATCAAAGTAGCGTCTTATTATCAATCTTAGGATTTCTCATAATTTCTATTTTATCTATTAGGAAAATTTCTGGATCAATAATAATTGGTATTTTTACAATAACTTCTATTGCGGTATTTACCGGATTGGAAGAATTTACTGGTATTGTATCATTTCCTCCTGACCCTCTTCCTGTTTTTATGAAATTAGATTTAGTAGGTGCTTTTGATGTCGCAATGATAAGTGTTATTGTTTCATTCTTGTTTGTGAATTTCTTTGATACTACTGGAACTTTATTAGGTATGGCAAATAGGGCTGGATTAGTAAAAAATTCTGGTGAGATACAAAATCTTGATAAAGCAATAAAAGCCGATAGTACTTCTAGTGTTTTTGGATCATTTTTTGGTTGCGCACCCGTAACAAGTTACGTTGAAAGTTCGGCTGGAATTGAAATTGGAGGTAGAACTGGATTGACAGCTGTCGTTACAGGAAGTGCCTTTTTATTCTCAATATTTTTATCTCCCCTGTCAGAGATGGTTCCACCATATGCAACAGCTGGTGTACTTATATATGTAGCCATCCTTATGCTAAGTGATGTTGAGAGGTTAAATTGGTCAGATTCTTCTGAAATAATACCTTCATTAATTATAATTATAATGATTCCACTTACTTTCTCTATTGCTAATGGTATTGCTCTTGGATTTATTACCTATACAGTTATTAAGTTAGCATCAAATAAGCATAAGGAGATATCAACAAGCGCTTGGTTTTTAACATTAATATTTTTAGCAAAATTTATATATTTATAAAAAATGACAACTTTATACCATTATCCCTTATGTCCTTTTAGTAGAAAAATTAGACTCTTTTTAGGAGAGCAAAAGATCGGGGCTGATCTAATAGTTGAAAGGTTTTGGGAAAATAGAAAGGAATTTATAAAATTAAATCCATCAGGAGAAGTTCCTGTAATGTTATGCGATGGGAACAAATTTTGTGGTCATTATTCAATCTCAGAATATATAGAAAACAAATTTGAGGATGCTCTTCCAAAAGACCTTACTAATAGAGCTGAAAATAGAAGATTGATTGATTGGTTTGATAATAAATTCCACAGAGAGGTTAGTAAGATCATTATAAATGAGAGGGTTGAAAAAAGATTTAGGTCTCTAGAAAAAGGCGGAGGTTTACCAAATACGGATAATATTCGATTAGCTAAAAATAACTTAAATAATCATTTAAAATATATTGAATATCTTCTGGAAAGGAGGTTTTGGTTAATTAATAATAAAATTGAATTAGCAGATTTAACTGCTGCCGCACATATCTCCTGCATAGATTATTTAGGTGATATGCCTTGGGAAAAATTTCCTGAAATAAAACACTGGTACTCAAGAATAAAAAGTAGACCGAGCTTTAGGTCAATCCTTACAGATAAAATTATTGGAATTCCACCAAGAGGAAATTATGCACTCCTTGATTTCTAAAGAGAAAATAAAAAAAAAATCAACAGAATTTGGATTTGATACAATCAAAATTACCAAACCAGAAATTCATAAAAAAGATCATCACTATTTAAAAGATTTTCTGGATAATAATTATCACGGCGATATGGATTGGCTAGAGAAAAATTTAGAAAGACGTTTATCTCCCAAAAAAATATGGTCGGGTGTAAAGAGCATAATTGTTCTTGGGGTAAATTATGCCCCTGATCATGATCCAATGCAGAACTTAAAATTAAAAGATGTGGGTAATATATCTGTTTATGCAAAAGGAGATGATTATCATGATGTGATTAAAAAAAATTTAAAAAAATTTGGAAGATGGATTGTGAGCCAAACTAGTTCAGAAATTAAAGTTTTCATTGATACAGCTCCAATTATGGAAAAACCACTTGCTCAGCAGGCTGGCTTAGGTTGGCAAGGGAAACATACCAATTTAGTATCAAGAGATTATGGGTCATGGTTATTTCTTGCGTCAATATTCACTAACTTAGATTTAGAAATCGATACTAAAGAGAGTAATCATTGTGGAAATTGTAATAATTGCATTGAAGTTTGCCCTACCAATGCTTTTGTAGAACCTTATAAATTGGATGCAAGAAAATGCATTTCTTATCTTACGATAGAGCATAAAGGTATTATTCCTATCCATCTTAGACCAAAAATTGGAAATAGAATTTATGGCTGTGATGATTGTTTAGCTGTTTGTCCATGGAATAAATTTGCAAAAGAATCGAAGGAAATAAAATTTAAACAAAGAAATAAAGACGAATTATATGATTTAAGGAAACTATCAATGCTTGATGATTATAGCTTTAGAAAATTGTTTTCAAAATCCCCTATTAAGAGAATAGGCAGAGATAGATTTTTAAGAAATGTTTTAATAGCAATTGGGAATGCAAAATTAAGAGATGCAAAAGATCAAATTTATAAAAATATATTTGATGATTCGTCCATTGTAAGAGGAGCAGCTATTTGGGCCTTAAATCAAATTATTGATGGAGATGAGCTAAAAAAAATTAAAAAAATTTCATTATCAAAAGAAAAAAATCAAGATGTAATAAAAGAATGGATAAACTAAAATAATTATATTTTTTTGATTATCTGCTCTACTAAGAAAAATATATGATCAAGATCCGTGGGACGAGAAAGTCCGTGATCACCATCTTTTATAAATGATTTAGTAATAGAATTAGAGGAGATTTTCTTAGACAGCTCTATAGACAGACCCCATGGAACAGCCTCATCTTTCATACCGTGAATAATATTCACAGGACAATCTAAAGAAATTTGTTGATTCATTAATAAATATTTTCTTCCATCATCTATAAGATTTTTAGTGATTTTATATGGGGGATAATCATTAGAAAAAATCTCTACAAACCCTTTTTTTCTAATCATATTTTTTTCTTTATCACTAAAATTATTCCACATTAATATTTCCGTCATATCAACTGCTGGCGCAATTAAGACTAAGCCACTGACCCTTTCTTTTCTTTTAAGAGCTAATAATAATGAAATCCAACCACCCATAGATGATCCAATAAAAATTTGCTGCCCATTACAAATATTGTCTAAAATATTAATACTATCGTTTAACCAATCTGAAATATTAAAGTCCTCAAAACAACCCGATGAAAGTCCGTGCCCTGAATAATCAAACCGACAAAAATTATAATTATTTAAACCTGCATATTCCGAAATAGCTTCCGCCTTAGTCCCGTGCATATCAGAATTTAAACCACCAAACCATATAAGATTATATTTATTGTTAGGACTATAATTATAAATATAAGCTAAAGAATTATCATTTACGGTTTTTAATGTATCATGTATTTTTTTCATAGGTTTACAATATATGCCAAAATCAAATTTTAATTATAAAAATAAAAGAATTCTACAAATAATTCCAAATATGGAAATAGGTGGTGCAGAAAGAACTGTTCTAGAAATAACCAGCTTTCTTAAAAATACAAAATTTTCTCCTCTTGTTTTGACATCAGGAGGAAAACTTATAGGTGAACTTGAGAAGGAAAATATAGAAGTAATAAAATTAAAAATTGATAAAAAAAACCCTTATTCGATAATAAAAAATTTTTTTCTATTTATAAAAATTTTTAAAGAGAAAAAAATTAACTTGGTTCATGTTAGATCAAGGGCACCGGCATGGTCTGCAATTTTTGCTGCAAAGAAAATGAACATACCTGTATTAACAACCTGGCATGGTCATGTAAGTGATTCTTCTTTTATAAAAAAAATATACAACTCAATAATGTTAAAAGGCGATGCCGTTATAGCTAATTCAGATTACACAGCTAAAAGAATTTCTAAAATTTATAATACCGACCTAAGTGAAATAGATATTGTTCCTAGGGGAGTTAATGTTGAGTCATTCGCAGAATCGAAGTTTTCTAATACAGAAATTAACAATATAAAAAAAACATGGTCCATTGATAATAATAAAATAATTATATTATTTCCTGCTAGGCTAACTAGATGGAAAGGACATTTGGTGACAATAGAGGCAATAAATTTATTAAAAAAGGAGAAATTTTTTAATCAACTTATTTTTTTATTTGCTGGAGAAAAAGCAGGCGCGGAAAATTATGTTAAAAAAATAAATTCGATGATTACTAAATTTAAATTACAGGAAAATATTAAATTAGTCGAAAGAATAGAAAATATGCCACTTGCTTATCATGCTTCAGATATAGTTTTATCACCATCAATAGAGCCTGAACCCTTTGGGAGAATTCCAATAGAAGCTCAAGCTGCTGGAAAGACTATTATAGCTTCTGATCATGGCGCAGTTAAGGATACAATTAAAAATGGTGATAATTTTACAGGCTTCAA
>CEUF01074504.1_pt1 | contig 22557 bp, 20 predicted proteins | sample 531461 | NCBI WGS metagenome assembly CEUF01 (sample SAMEA2623350, study PRJEB7988) | marine metagenome | biome: marine biome (ENVO:00000447); feature: surface water layer (ENVO:00002042); material: "saline water (ENVO:00002010), including plankton (ENVO:xxxxxxxx)" | depth 5 m | reverse complement strand
ACTGAAAATGGAACGCAACAACAAACCATTACAATTATTGATGATGACGAACCACCTCTTCCAAGCGTTAGCCTTTCAGTTTCACCTGCTGAAATTTCTGAGAATGGTGGTATCTCTACTATTATGGCTACCCTTAGTACCAACCATGATGAAATGGTTACTGTTAATCTATCTGTGACTGGAACAGCAACTGGTGGGAGTGATTATGTTTTGGGCTCACAAAGTATTATTATTCCAGCTGGTGATACTACTGGATCGACAGTAGTTTATGCAATCAATGATGATATTGATGAGAGTAAAGTATTTCAAGAATCATTTTCATGGTCAAATTGGCGTTCTGGAGAGCCAAATAATTTTGGTACTGGAGAAGATTATGCTATGATGATTGATCGTGAATGGAATGATATTAGTGTGAATGATGGAGGTATTAATAAATATTTTATTTTAGAAGTAAATAAAAATATTGAATATTTACAAAGTAATGATCCTAATCAATCATATGATTATTTGGGGCAATATGAAGGTCACTCTTATTTTAAATCTACCGAAAAAGTCTCAAGTTGGATTGAAGCTAGAGACCAAGCTTATGATGATGGAGGTTATTTAGTCACTATTACCTCTTCAGAAGAATCAGATTTTATCAATTCTTATCCTGATCTTTCATCTACTCATGTATTTATAGGACTTTACCAAGACAAGAATGGTCTAGATTATTTTGAACCTAGTGGAGGTTGGAAATGGGTAACCTCAGAGGTAAATTATGAGACTGTGGTTGTAGAGATTACGGATGTGACAAATGCAATTGAGAAAGGTTTTCAAAAAGAAATAATTAAAATTTTTGAAGTTCTAGATAATTTCAATGATAATAATGCCCCAACTATTGAAGATCAAAATTTCAGCATAAAGGAGAACTCCTCTATTGGGGCCGTAGTTGGAGTTCTGGTTGCATCAGATAAAGATAACGATACATTGACATTTACAATTACAGCCGGAACAGGTCAGGGCACTTTTGATTTGGATAATTTTGGAACTATAATAGTTAAGGATAGTACTAAGTTAGATTTTGAGTTAAATAATTCTTTAAATCTTAATGTAAAAGTTTCTGATGGCTTAGCAGATGCAACAGCTGATGTTGTAATCAATATTACAGATGTAGATGAAAATACTATAACAGGTCTAGAAAATTCTATTTTACAAGTTGAAAATGTTTTTCCAATTCCTGCAAAGAAAAAATTGAAGGTTATAATTAAAGATAATGTTGAGATTAAGAAATTAGAATTTATCGATTTCTCAGGGATAACCACAGCTCCTAAAAATATAAAGAGAAAGGATAATCAATTAATAATGGATGTTACAAATTTAAGTTCGGGAATTTATATATTAAATATAGTTTCTGAAAATAAATCTAAAAAGATTAGAATAGTAATTAGTAGGTAAGACTAACCAAGAGGATTTTTTAAGAGTCAATTCAAAAGGAGATATTAAAATTTATTAGTCCAATATTTGATAAGCTGGAGCTGAAGATAGAATTTGAATTATCAATGGGGCTATTGTCATTATCCTTGATTGGCATTATTTTGAAATAGAGCCCTGGTTCTGTAGATATGGAAAAGGTATCACTGATGGAGAACTCTACTCTAAAAAATGGGCTAAGCGCAAATTCTAAATATTTCCTATCAGAACTAAATGATTCGTTATGTATTAAGTTAAAATCCATTCCGTAATAAAATGACCATTTTTTTGAGACTTTAAACCTTTTATCTAAACCAGTTTTTAATCCTAAGTTAAATTCATTATCCTCTTCATAAAAATATTTTAGACCAACTCTTAAATGTCTATCACTTTTTATTTCCCTTCTGTAAATTAAATTAAAGGCATCTGAGTTAGATGTAAATAATGCAGGAATAATATTATCTGCATTAATTGATATTTGATTTTTATTTTCTTGGCCTTTTATATTTGATAAGATTATTAAGACTAATGAAATTGATAGTATTATTTTTTTAGTCATCTAATCTATCAGTATATCTAGCTATAATTCCTTCTATTGTTTCAATAAAATCATCAGCTTGTATACCAATTCCATCGAAATATTCGGTATTAACTACTGTACCATCAACAAAAACCATATTTACATAATACTCTTCATTTTCATCTTCCTGAAGTTCTAACTCACCAAGTAGCGTGTTGCCACTATACACCTCGACATCAATGAAGTAATTAAGTTGAGTAGTGCTTGGGTCGTCTAGTGCAAATAATCTTTCTGCATCAATGTCAACATCAAATTTCATTCCATTGGTATTGATATTTAACAATATCTGATCAATGTCATTGTCCTCAAGGTTTTCGTAATCAGTCGACAATAACTTAACAACCCCACTTATTTCAGTGATACAACCTGAGCCGTTACTTAAAGAATAGTCCAAGCTAAATTCGTCGTCATAAATTTTATCAATTGAAATATCGTGAGTGAAAGGATTTGTATAAATACTAACATCAACATCCTCAGGAACTGGAATTTCTCCTGACATCTTGTAATCAACATTAGATACATCTACACCAAACATCTTTTCATCCATATGAAACATTTCAATAAGTAGCTTTGTTGGAAAATATATAGGATCTTCTATGTTCATATATTCTTCAGTCATATTTGACAAAGTGATATAAGTGTCATTTGATGTTGAATTTGTATACATTGGAAAAATCAACTTAATTTCAGAATCTGACGGGGAAGTAGACCAAGAATTATAAAGCTTGTTATAGGTATATATACCATAATAATTTGATGCGTTTAATCTTTCCTCTGGATATGTAGAATTAAGGAGTGGCTGATAGTTTGGAATATTTTCAATTGCCTCAACCATTGTCTCATGATAATCTTCATAGTCTGCATCGGCATTATCATAAAGCTTTATTAATAAATTTGATAGTTCACCTGATTCTAATTCTTCTATACATGAAAGTAAAGTTTTAATTCCATCCTCCACAATCTTTTGGTCTTCCTCAGCTGATCTTGTTGAATTGGATGTATCTTCATCATCCTCTTCGTTGGTGTTGTCGGTATCTGTAATTTCCTCATCTAAAACGTCTTCTAAAATATCTTCATTTTCGCAGCTTAATGAAAATAGTAGTAAAAAATATATCCAAAATTTCTTCATGGTTATCTAATTAATATTTATGAATACATAAACTTACAAATTAATATGAATAAAAAGTATTTTTTTTAATGAGGTTGTTTGAAATTAATCTTTATTTATTAGATGGTGACTATTACTAGGTAAAGATTTTAAACACTTAATTTTTAGGGTGTTGTTCTCTCATAAGAAAACCCTCCTTTACTTCCAGATGACCACGAAGTGAATTTTACACTACAATAAATGTCATCTTCTTGAAGATGTAATACTAGATTTTTTCCAACAACACTTTTTGGTTGTCCTACTGCGGATCTAAAATCATCAAAAGAAAGTGATTCTACATCATCTATACTTCCAACGGCCCATTGTGTTCCTATAGGACTTTTATTTTTATCAGCATTATTTTCCTTCGCTATATTAAATATCTGACCACCATCATTACCCCTTGTTATCCATACATTATCTGAGATTCTATCTTGATTAGATGCCTGACTAGGATCAGCTCCATCTGCTTTTTCAAAGGTTAATAGGTCACCCTTCCAAACCGTGAAAGTTGATTCATTAGTTACTACATTTTCTGACTCCTCTTCACTACATGAAATTGTTACAAACAACGTTATTAAGAGCCATAAGATTTTGTTTTTATTTTTCATTTCTGTTTTTTTATAAACATATATCAAAAATAGTTTGTATTCAAATTTATTTAACTTCCTTTTTGTAAAAAATCATGATTTTGGACTAAAAATTCAAACGGTTATTACTTAGATTTGTTTAATTGATTTGAACTAAAAAAATTACGTAAATGAAAAACTTTGGAAGTGGAAAATGTCCTGTTATGCATGGTGGTAGTACTACCCAGGATACATCTGTCACTAAGTGGTGGCCTAAATCTTTAAATCTCGACATGTTACATCAACACGATTCTAAAACTGTCCCTTTTAGAGATGATTTCAGTTATAGGCAAGAATTAAAGAATTTAAACTTTTCTGCCTTAGAAAAAGATATGCATGAGCTGATGGTTACACCTCAAGAATGGTGGCCTGCAGATTGGGGTCACTACGGTGGTCTCATGATAAGAATGGCGTGGCATGCTGCCGGATCATATAGAATATCAGACGGTAGAGGAGGTGCAGGAACAGGTAATCTCAGATTTGCACCATTAAATTCGTGGCCTGATAATACGAATCTTGATAAGGCGAGAAGATTATTGTGGCCAATTAAAAAGAAGTATGGTAACTCAATAAGTTGGGCAGATCTATTTATTCTTGCTGGTAATGTTGCATATGAAAGTATGGGCCTTAAAATGTTTGGCTTCTCTTATGGAAGAGAAGATATCTGGCATCCAGAAAAAGATATATACTGGGGATCTGAAAAAGAATTTCTTGCACCTAGTGAAGAAAGGTATGGTAATATTAAAGATACTTCTACCATGGAAAATCCACTTGCAGCCACACATATGGGTTTGATTTATGTAAACCCAGAGGGGGTAAATGGCAATCCTGATCCTCAAGTTACTGCGCTACACATCAGAGAAACATTTGCGAGAATGGCAATGAATGACGAGGAGACTGTTGCGTTAACTGCAGGTGGCCATACTGTTGGAAAAGCTCATGGAAACGGTGACTCAGGAGCCTTAGGTACAGAGCCAGAGGGTGCTGCTATACACGAGCAAGGGTTTGGTTGGAAAAATCCTAACGGTTATGCTAATGCCAATGAAACGGTAACTAGTGGAATTGAAGGAGCTTGGACAACTAATCCAACAAAGTGGGATGATGGTTATTTTGAGATGCTTTTTAATCATGATTGGGAACTAAAGAAAAGTCCAGCCGGGGCGTGGCAGTGGGAACCAGTTGATATCGATGAAAAAGATAAACCTATAGATTCATCTAATCCATCTATTAGGAAGAATCCAATAATGACAGATGCTGATATGGCTATGAAAATGGATCCTATCTACAAAGAAATATCTTTGAAGTTTAAAGAAGATCATGAATATTTTTCTGATACATTTGCAAGGGCTTGGTTCAAATTGACTCATAGGGATATGGGTCCTAAAGTAAGGTATATTGGTCCTGACATTCCTGCAGAGGATTTAATATGGCAAGACCCAATACCATCAGGGAATAAAAATTTTGATGTTGATTCTGTAAAAGAAAAAATATCTAATTCTGGACTATCGATATCTGATAGAGTATGTATCGCTTGGGATAGCGCAAGAACCTTTAGATCTTCAGATTTAAGAGGTGGAGCTAATGGAGCAAGGATAAGGCTTAATCCACAAATAAATTGGGAAGCAAACGAACCTGACAGATTGCTGAAAACGTTAGCAGTACTTCAGCCTATTGCAGAAAAGTCAGGTGTAAGTATGGCTGATGTCATTGTACTTGCAGGTAGTACCGCAATTGAGGAAGCTGCATCTAATGCTGGATTTAAAGTAAATGTTGATGTATCGATAGGAAGAGGTGATGCAACAGTAGAAATGACGGATGAAGATTCATTTGCTCCTCTAGAACCTTCCGCTGATGCATTTCGAAACTTCATAAAATCTGAATGCGCTTCAAATGCAGAGGAAATGATGATCGACAGAGCAAATCTGTTGGGTTTATCTGCTACTGAAATGACAGTATTAATTGGTGGTATGAGAGTTCTTGGTACAAATTTTGGAGGAAGTGATGACGGAGTATTTACTGATACTGTTGGTTCATTAACAAATGACTTTTTTGTTAACCTGACTGATATGGATAATAAATGGGAGGTAGTCGATGAAAATAGTTATAAAGTGATTGATAGGAAATCTGGTGATGTTAAGTGGACTGCAACATCAGTAGATTTAGTTTTTGGATCTAATTCCATCCTTAGGTCATATGCAGAAGTCTATGCTCAAGACGACAATAAAGAAAAATTTGTAAATGATTTTGTTCAAGTATGGATGAAGGTAATGGATAACGACAGGTTCGATATTTAAGTTTTTACTATATTTGTACTTTATGAAAAACATTTTATCTTATTTAGAACGATCCATTATTATTTCGTTCCTAGCCTTTTTCGGTCTACTATCCTGTGAAGAACTTGCAGAAGAAATGGATTCAAAACTCACTGATACTGTATCAGTTTTCGATACAGTAAGCGTATCGGACACAATCAGTATTTTAGATACAATTTTCTTCGTTGACAGCATGGGATATGAGATAGTCGGTAATTGGGAAGGAGTAACCTTCATTGAACAAAATGATACTATTGACCACACTAATCCAGACTCATCATGGGTTAAACTCTCTTTAACTATACCTGACGTTATTAAACCTTTGCATGAATTTTATTACAGAACATGGGAATATGGAGATACCGATACCTTTATAACGAGAGGTGTTTATTCTATAATTGGTGATACAATGTATGTTTATTCTCTTTGGAACAATGAGGATGGGGGTTCTGAGGATGGAGAATTTGATTTACTAAGATTAGGTTTTGATTTAGATTCGTCAAACGATACCATAACCTTCTCTGAAAATTATACTGACGAGGATTCAGATTCAGTTTATCTAAATACATACAAGTTTAAAAGGCTATAATTTCATCTTGATTGAAAAGCTGAATTTCTAATGTTAAATAATATTTTATATATTTAAAATAAATGGAGAATCTAGCTGAATGGGGATATTTTGGTCTTTTTGTTGCTAGTTTTTTAGCAGCTACAATAATTCCATTTAGTTCCGAGTTAGTTTTAAGTATTTTAATCGCTAAAAATTATGATCTGTCTACATCTTTATTTGTAGCATCAATTGGGAATTGGGTAGGAGGTCTTAGTAGCTATCTAATCGGACGAATTGGAAGTTGGAATACAATTGAGAAATATCTTAAAGTAAAAAGAAAGAATATCCTTTTATGGAAAAAGAAAATCGATAGTTGGGGAGGAATTTTAGCTTTTTTATGCTGGCTTCCAGTAATTGGGGATCCAATTGCTATTGCACTTGGATTCTTTAGAACAAACTTTCTGATAGTTTCATTATTTATGTTGATTGGTAAATTTATCCGTTATTTTATTTGGGCTCTAATAACATATTGGGGTTTTTCTTTCCTTTAATACTACTTATGGAATGAATCTAATTCTCTCACATCAACGTTTTTCCAGTTGATGCCCTCTTGCCATTTTAATGATTTAAATTTTATTAGAAAGTCATCAAGTAACCTTTCTAGTTCAGTTGATATAACTGGATATTTTTGTTTTATATTAATTTTTTCTCCTACATCTTTATCTATATCAAAAAGCTTGATTTCATTATTATTTCTAAATTTTATTAGTTTTAAATTATCTCTAATGATAGAAGAGTGAGCTCTTGTAAGAGCTATTTTATTTTCATACGGAACATGAAAAACAATACCTGGATAACTTCTTTTTATATTATTATTTTTACCCAATAAAATATCTTTGAAACTACCTCCATCAATTTCTTCTAAATTTTTGATTTTTGATCCTGCTAAATCAATGATAGTTGGTAAAAGGTCATATCCAACAACTGGTACTTTACTTTCACTGTTTTTTTTGATTCCTGGACCAGACACAATAAATGGCACTCTGATACCGCCCTCCATAGCGTCCCACTTACCTCTAGAAAGTGGATAATTTATGGTTTCTTTATAATATTTCCTTGCTGGAATTGTTGGGACAGATCCATTGTCAGAGGTATAAATTACATAAGTGTTATCATTTAAATTTAATTCCTCAAGTTTGTCTAAAATAATTCCTAATCCATCGTCTAAATTTTCATTCATAGCAGCAAACCCTGGATGATCAGTTTTTCTAATTTTATTCTTAGATGTATACTTATTATGAGTTTTTACTTTAGAAATAATATTTGTGTGTACAGCATAATGAGAAATTTGAAGAAAGAAAGGGTCTCCATTTTTTTCATGTTCTTCAATAAATTCAATTGCTTTTTTAGATAAACTATATATTTTTTTAGGATCATCAGAAAAAGTTGTTTCCCATTGTGTCTTATTATTAACAAAATCACCTTCTTTATTTCCATTTAAACCATCATTATAATCATATCCTAAAATAGAAGGATCTGCATCAATTCCCCATTTTCCAAAATGAGCAGTTTTATAATTTGGATTAATTTCTTTGAGTTTTTTCGGTATTGTAATTGACTTATTATGATCAATATGTCTTGTATTCATCCCTACTCTTATCATTTTTAATCTTGCAGCAGATTGAGCAAACTGTATGCTATATCTTGAGGGAGAGCAGACGGGTGATGAGGAATAACCCCTTGAAAATCGCATGCCTTTAGAGGCTAGTCTCTCAATATTTGGAGTTTCAATATATAAACTTTTTGATGTATTAATATCATCTGCCATTTGGAGAGATGTTCCAGACCATCCTTGATCATCAACTAAAAAAATTATAAAATTTGGATTCTTTTTCTTTTCATCAACTTTTGAACATGAAAATATGACTATAACTGACAGAAAAAATATCAGTCTCATTTTCTTGAGTTCATCTTAGCCAGTAGTCTAAGAATCTCTATATATAACCAAATAAGTGTTACCATAAGTCCAAAAGCTCCAAACCATTCCATATATTTTGGTGCTCCTTTTTCTGAGCCCTCCTCGATAAAATCAAAATCAACAACTAAATTTAACGCAGCCATAACTATAACAAATAAGCTGAATCCTATACTAAGCATTGAAGCATTATTAATATCCATAATGGATAAACCTGTTCCAAAAAAAGACATTACAAAATTTACAAGATAAATAAGAGCAATCCCACCAGTACCTGCTGCTAATCCAAGTTTGAAATTTTCAGTAGGCTTAATTATTCCAGTCCTGTACAGGGTAAGCATAACAAATAATATACTTAAAGTATAGGATATTGCAGTTATTACAATACCATCATAGAGAGTATTGAAGGTGTAAGATAAAGCACCTAGAAAAATACCTTGAACAACAGCATAAATTGGAACAGTTATTGGGGATAGATGTTTTTTGAAAACAGTAACTCCTCCAAGTATTAAGGCAAATAAAATGGAAGGCAGTATGAGAACATTTGTTATTGAAATATATATCCATGAATAATAGCCAGATATAATAACTAAGCATAAAGAAAGGAAAGTTTTAGTTACTGTTCCGTTGATTGTCATCACGTCTGACGAATCCGTAGAAATATCAAAAGCGTTTGAGGTTAGGACTGGATTTCCAGATCTATATGATAAGTGGTTATTTTTCATAACATATTGTTTTATTAATTATACTTCAAAAATATGAATTTTTTTCTTCAATTTTAATTATGAATCAAATCAAAGTTTTTTCACCTGCAACTATTTCTAATGTTGCTTGCGGTTTTGACGTTCTTGGATTTCCAATATATTCGATTGGTGACGAAATGATTGTAAAAAAAACTAAAAAAAAATCTTTGATAATAACAGATATCACAGGGTATTCAGTTCCATACGATATAAATAAAAATGTTTCAACAATAGCAGCAAAAGCAATGATAGAATCCCTTAATCCAAATTGTGGATTTGATTTTAAGATTAACAAAAAAATTATTCCTGGTAGTGGAATAGGAAGTAGTGGTTCTAGTGCTGCAGCTAGTGTTTATGCAATCAATAAATTACTTGACTCTCCTCTTAATGAAAATGAATTAATAAGTTTTGCTATGAGAGGAGAGGTTGTCTCAAGTATAAGTGAGCATGCTGATAATGTATCGCCTGCAATACTTGGTGGTATTGTAATGATTAAATCTCTTTCTCCATTAGAAGTAATCAAATTACCTACACCCAAAGATCTTTATTGTTTTGTGATTAATCCAAAAATTGAAATAAAGACATCTTTCTCAAGGAAAATATTGCCCAATAAAGTCAAATTGAAAAATACAACCAAACAAGTGTCTACGTTTGGATCTTTTATTCATGCGTTACACACCGAAGATTATGAATTAATAGGAAGAAGCCTAAATGATTACTTAATTGAGAAACATAGGAAAAAACTTATACCTCTATACGATGAAGTTAAATCAATTGCTATAAAACAAGGAGCTTTAGGTTGTTCGATTTCGGGATCGGGTCCATCTATTTTTGCTTTGACAAAAGGTGTTGAAAAGGCGAATGAAATTAATAGATTAGTTACTGAGTTATATAAAACATCAGGTAATGATTTTTCAACCTACGTGTCAAAAATTAGTGAAAAAGGGGTAAGTACTATGTCTAATTAGTATATGAAATACTTTAGCACAAATGATAAAAGTATAAAAGTGAGCTTTAGAGAAGCTGTACTTAATGGAATACCATTAGATAAAGGATTATATTTCCCTGAAAAGATTCCCTCTTTAAATAAAGATTTTTTTGAAAAATTACCAAACTTATCAAATGATCAGATTGCATTCGAATGTATTTTAAAATTTACAGAAAAAGACATTGATAAGGTATCCCTTAGGAAAATTATTTCAGAAACAATAAATTTTAAATTTCCTTGTAAAAAATTAAGTAATGATATATCAGTCCTAGAATTATTTCATGGACCAACAATGGCATTTAAGGATGTCGGTGCAAGATTTACCTCTAGAGTTTTAAGTTATTTTAATTCGTTTTCAGACAAAAAAGTAACAGTACTTGTCGCAACTTCTGGAGATACTGGAGCTGCTGTTGCAAGTGGCTTTCATGGTGTTGAAGGTGTTGATGTATTTATTCTCTTTCCTAAAGATAGAATCTCTAAAGTCCAAGAGAAACAGATAACTATTCATTCAGGGAATATTTATCCTGTTAAGGTGGATGGTTCCTTTGATGATTGTCAAAAAATGGTAAAGGAAGCTTTAACTGATAATGACCTAAGGTCTAAATTTAATTTTACAACAGCAAATTCTATTAATATATCAAGATGGATACCACAGATACTATACTATTTTTTTGCCTATAAGGAATTAATAGATAGTGACAAGAATATTGCAGTTTCAATTCCTTCGGGAAACTTTGGAAATTTATTTTCATGTCTAGTATCCATTGGAATGGGTCTTCCAATCAAAAAAGTGATTGCATCAAATAATTTAAATAATTCTTTCACAAATTATATTACTTCAAGCTGCTATGAACCAAGAGAGTCTATCAAAACAATTTCAAGTGCTATGGATGTAGGTGATCCAAGTAATTTTATAAGAGTAGCTGAATTTTTTTTGAATGATCATGATAGTGTAAAAAAAGTAATTGATGCATATAGTTTTAATGACGAAGACACAAAAATTGCAATTGCTGATTTATATGAAAAGTATAATTACATATGTGACCCTCATGGTGCTGTTGGATACTTAGGAGTTAAAAAACATAAATTACTTAATAAAGATTTTTCCTATATTTTTCTTGAGACAGCCCATTTCTCAAAGTTTATGGATGAGACAAGAGATTGCATTAAAACCTCTATCAGTTACCCAGACGAAATTGAAAAACTTTTATTGAAAGACGGAGAGTATCATCAAATAAATACGTACTCACAATTCAAGAATTATATAAATTCAATTGATTAATAATATTTATTTAAATAATACTTTCACAATATTTATTTAAATAATACTCTCAGATTTTTATTTATATTTGGTTTTTTAAAAAAATTATTAAGAAATATGAGAAAATTATTAATTATAGCATCCGTATTTTTATTCTATGGATGTAATACTAACCCAGATTATAAAGCTAATTTAGAGCTAGCAAAGAAATGGGTTCAGGTTTTTGAGAATGAGGATATTGCACTTTGGGAAGAAATTATGTCAGAAGACCTTCTAGATCAAGCCCCATTATATGGCATGGGTGAAGTTGATTATGCAACCTCAAAACAGATTGCTGAATTTTACATAAATAATTATACTGATGTAAAGTTCAACGATCCGGTATGGCTTCCAGGAATTGATACAGGTTCAATGACTCTTGACGGAAGTGTCAGAGCCTATGGTGTCTGGACAGGTACAAGTAAGACAACAGGTAGGTCATTTACCCTTCCATCATATCATAATTTTGATTTTGCTGATGGAAAAATAGTTTATACTGGAGAATATTTTGATGCTACTGGAATGATAAATACTGTGGGTCCAGTGGATAGAAAAGTAGTTGTAGCAACCATGAAAGTAAAGGAAGGTAACTATGAAAAAGTTAAAGAATTGTTAGATTCCGAAAGTGGATTGCCAACAACCAGGGCATACGATGGATGTACTCATCTTGAAGCAACATACAACGAAGAAAATAATACCTACTTTATAATTGAGTATTGGGAGTCTTTTGAAAAATATAATGCATATTTAGATTGGAGATTAAATGATGACCCTAGTGGAGCAGCTGATGAGATATTTAAATATTTAGTTGGTGGCAGAAACGGATTAGTGACAAATACTGATAATATCGGTTATAAATTCTATTGATAAAAACTTTATTTTAAACCTTCTCATTATGAGAAGGTTTTTTTTATCATATTATCTCCTTGTAGAATTTGCTATTTCTTCAAAGTTGACATTATTATATTCGAACGAAATTGGTTCAAATAATTTATTTGAGTATTTATCATTCCAGTCTTTATGAAATGATAAATTAAGCATTTCGGGAGGATTTATATTAAAAATAACATCATAGAGTTGGTCTGTTTTTCCTGGAAGTGAAATATTTCTTGCGTAATGAAAGTTATCAATTAAATTTAGATGGGGTGTAAGGTCTATAAAAGTTTTTTGTCCAGTACTTGCGTTGGTAATTGTAGCATTGATATTTAGATATGGAACAAATCCACCACTTGGTGTTCCTTCAGGAATATTAGTATCATCCCAATTTACCCTAGCTTCAATATGAACATTAGTAAATTCTTCGGCTAGATTTATTGATTTTGGATAAACAATATCTTTTATTGCTCCTTCAAAAATAAATATAATTCCTGGCTTTATTCTTTCTTCTCCTATAACTAATTCTTGAGAAAAGACGTTAAAGTAACAGAGTAGGCAAAATGCAATAGTATAATTTTTCATAATTTAATTGGTATTTATGCTTAATAAAATAGATTCTATATTTGATACGGTTTTTTCAGAAAAAAGTCAGAAAACCTTCGAAAAATATATACTTATCCTAGCAACAGGTGGTTTTATTTTTCATCTTATCCTTATATTCCTTAATAAATACAGATATATAGCTTTTGACTTTAATAACACACTTCTTCTAGATCCAATATCAGCATTATATACACCATTTTCTTTTATTTTAGTATACGAAGCTTACCTACTAATCTATTATCTTCCAAACTCATTTACTGTAACAGTAGTTAAAGAGTATGAGATTATATCTCTAATATTAATTAGAAAAATATTTAAAGACTTTCCACTTGTGAATCTGGATGTTCCTTTTTTCTCAGATGAAAATAATGTGCAGTTACTCTATGATTTGAGTGGCATACTTGTAGTGTTTTTTTTAATTTTTCTTTTTAAGACAACTGCTGGTAAACCCAAAACTCTTAAGCCCGATGCAAGATTAAAAAAATTCATATCACAAAAAAAATTAATTTCTTTGGTATTGGTTCCTACACTATTAGCACTTGCTTTCTGGAGTTTTTATTCATGGTTTGACTCAGCAGTTTTGGGTAATGGTCAAGGCCAAGATATTAATTATTTATTTTTTGTTGATTTCTTTACTATTTTAATCTTAGTTGACGTATTTATTTTACTTATATCTTTTAGATACACTGAAAGATACTCTCAGCTGATAAGGAATACTGGATTTATTATTTCAACAATTCTATTGAGGCTTTCTTTTGCAGCTACAGGCCTTGTTAGTGTTGTTCTGATTGCTTCTGGAGTTTTATTTGGTCTTATAATCCTGGCCATCTTCAAAAGAATGGAAAAATTTAAATATTTAGGTTAATTTCTCATTAATTTTAAAATAATCCATTTCTTATTAATTAATTTTGTTTTGTCAATGAAAAATATTTTAATCTTATTTCTCTTTTTGTTACCTGTGTTAACTCAAGCACAAAGGAAATATGTAAAACCCGAATTTGTTAAAAATTGGAGTAAGCCTGGTAAGCACCCCGATCATATTGTTTTAAATTTTTCAAAGGATCCAGCTACAACTATAAGTGTAACTTGGAGAACAAGTAAAGATGTTAGGGTAGCATATGGAGAAATTGCAAAATCTCATGCAAATCCAGCTTTTATTTCAAGGGCAAAAACTTTTAAGGCAACAACTGAAAATTTAAATTATGAAGATGTAGTCAGTTATTACGACAGATCAAACCCTAAAAATAATACGTTTATTGATCTTAATCATAACTACCATTCTTTAACATTTCAAGATTTAGAACCTAATACAGTCTATGCTTACAGGGTTGGCGATGGTAAGATCTGGAGTGAATGGATACAGTTTAAAACAGCTCAAAAAAAAGATGCACCTTTTTCTTTTTTATATGTTGGTGATGCGCAAAATTATGTATTGGAACTTTGGTCAAGACTTATAAGAGAAGGATTTAGAAAAGCTCCGGATGCAAGCTTTATCATTCATGCTGGTGATTTAATAGATGATGCACACGACGAACATCAATGGCACGAGTGGTTTATGGCTGGAGGATATATTCATAGTACACTACCCTCAATGATGGTTCCCGGGAATCATGAATACAACCCGTTCGTACAGCAAGATATAGATAAAAATATAAGGAGATTATCTGTACAATGGAATAAACAATTTACCCTACCAGACAATGGAGTTGATGGTATTGAAGAAACAAACTATTATATTGACTATCAGGGTGTTAGATTTATTGCTTTGAATAGTAATATGATGATCGATGAACAGACTCAATGGCTTGAGGAGGTGTTGAAAGACAATCCTAATAAATGGACAGTTGCAACTTTTCATCATCCAATTTTTTCTGCATCAAGAGGTAGAGATAACTCTACACTAAGATTACTTTGGAAACCAATTTTCGATAAATACAAAATAGATATTGTTTTACAAGGACATGATCATACATATACTAGAGGTAGGGTTCAGCCTTATGAACAGAATCTTCTCTCAGGTCAGAATGTTAAAGATGCGACAGGTACAGTATATGTTGTATCTGTAAGCGGTGGTAAAATGTATAAAGTTAAGCCTGGATGGGAACAGTATGAGGCTTTGAGGGACAGAATAGGAAATAATAAACAGTTATTTCAGGTAATTTCAATAGATGGAGATAAATTATCTTATAAATCCTATACTGCAATAGGGGAGTTATTTGATGCATTTGATTTAGTAAAAAACAGTAACGGAGTTAATACATTCATCGAGAGGAAAAATGAAGCACTCTAGTTCAATTTTAGAATAGAACGAGCTTCTCAAATTTTCTGTCATTATTTATTTTGTATTTAGCGTTTTAATCATAGTTAATTTATTAGTGAAAAGATTTTATAACCAAACCAAGTTAGTGATAATGATAAAATATACTTTCTTTTTAATTTTATATATTTCAATTTCATTTTCTGTGGATGCTCAGTCATTAAAAATATTAAAAAAAAAAGCTCAAAATCTAAAAAATAATTTAAATAAAACCTCTGAAAGTATACCAACCATTACTGAAGATGATGCAGCTAAAGCCTTGAAAGAGGCTCTAAATAATGGAATAAATAATTCTGTCGATATTGTATCAAAGACTGATGGATATTTACAAAATCAAGAAATCAAAATTCCATTTCCTCCAGATGCAAAAAAAATTGAAGATAGACTAAGATCGTTGGGTTTAAATAAATTAGTTGATGATGCAATTTTATTTATTAATAGGGCAGCAGAAAATGCAGCAACAGAAGCTAAACCATTAATCATACAAGCTATAAAAAATATGACAATTAAGGATGCTATAAATATAGTTAAAGGAAAAGAAGATGAAGCCACAGACTATTTAAAAATAAATACTTTTGACTCTCTATATAAAAAATTTCTCCCTCCTATTGAAATTTCATTAGAAAAAGTGAATGCAACGAAACATTGGTCAAACGTTGTAAATAGATATAACAAAATTCCTTTGATCCAAAAAGTTGATCCTGATTTAGATGATTATGTTACCAGAAAAGCACTTGATGGACTATTTATAATGATTGCAAAAGAAGAAAAAAAAATTAGAGAAAAACCTTTATCAAGAGTAACCGAAACATTAAAGAAAGTATTTGATTGGGTTGATGATCAAACTAATGAGTAATATTTATTACAGTTAGAATTTAATTGAATAAATGTTTTTTATTTTTCTATTTATTTAAGTCAAATTTTGATAATTCCTCAAATAACAAATTTATGGTTAGGTATTGAAATTGCTCCACCTTTTTTTGTTACACAAATTGACGCAGCTTTAGATGCGATTAATAAACAATCTTTTATTTCTTTTTTTTTAGATAAGCAACTTATAAAATAACCTATAAAGGTATCTCCAGCTGCCGTAGAATCTACAGCATTTACGTTCACCGCTTCACATTTAAAATATTCATTTCTATTAGAATAAATAGATCCCTTTTCTCCAAGGGTTAGCAAAACGGATGTGTTTGAATACTTTCTTTTTAAATCAAAAATTATTTCATCAAAATCAATTTTATTTTTTGATAGTTTTTTTGCTTCACTTTCATTTACAATAAGATAATCTACTAAACTGAGTGGATATTTTAAAACCTCTTTTGTCATAGGAGCGGGATTAAAAAATATTGTCATTCCTCTATTTTTTGCTTTCTCTATTATTTCCGGTATTTTATTTATTTCATTTTGGATAAGTAAAATATCTTCCTGATTGAAATTTTCTAATACTTTATCTATTTGATCCGATTCAAAAACTCGGTTTGCACCGCCATGAATAATAATTGAATTTTCTCCACTTCTATTTACTTGTATTATTGCATGGCCAGTACTCTCATCCACCTCCTCCATATAATCAATATTAACATTCCATTTAATCAATTCTTTTTTAATATAATCATCTTTGATATTTATGTTTCCCGCATGAAAAACTTCAGAACCAGCTTGAGCTATTGCTACACTTTGATTTAATCCTTTTCCTCCTATGAATGTTTTTAAATTTGAAGTTTGAATAGTTTCTCCTGGACTAACAAACTCATTTACTGAATAAACATAATCTTTATTTATAGAACCAAAATTTAAAATTTTCATTTTTCAAGACTTGATTTTAATATTTTTAAAAAATTAGATCTTGAAACTTGTATTGCAAGTTTAACATTACCTGAATCAGTGAATTTATAAGTATCTCTCCCTCTTTTTTCTCCATCAAGAATAATTTTTATTTTACATTTCTTATAGAGTGTTTCACTATCATCAATCATCACTGCCATAGCTAGGGGATCTGCTAAATCAATTTTATTTTCCTTATACTTCTTTTGATAATATTTGAGGCCTCTTCTTTGTATATTAAGGGCAAAATTTGAAATTTTATTATTAATTTTTTGAAGTTCTGCAAAATTCTCCTTGTCAAGGAAACCATACAATTGGGTCACATCCCAGGCAATAACTTTAATATTTATAGTTGTGTTTAAAACTATATCTGCTGCATCAGGATCTACCCAAAAATTAAACTCCGCAAATTCTGTTATGTTTCCTTTTCCTTCTCCAATTCCACCCATTATATATAGATTTTTGATAAGTTTAAATGATTTTGGATCTTTTTTGTAAACCTCTGCTATATTGGTAAGTGGCCCAATTGCTATTATTTCAATTTCATTTGGATTTTTCTTTAGAAATGAGATTATTCTATCAGCTGCATAACTTTTTCTTATTTTAGATTTAGGTTTATAAGGACCCGTATCTCCGAGACCATCTTTACCATGAAAGAATTTAGAAGTTTCAAGTTTTCTTTTTAGAGGAGAGGATGCACCTTGGTAAACCGGAATTTTAAAACCACAGAGCTCAGAGGTATACAGAGCATTTGAACTTGCTTGGACAATATTAACATTACCAGCAACAGTTGTAATACCTAAAACATTAAAGTCTTTACACTTGAGAGCCATTATAATAGCTATTGCATCGTCTGTAGCAGTGTCTGTATCAATAATAATTTTTCTCATCTTGGTTTAAGATAAGCATTATCTATCAATTACAACTTTAACCTTTAATACTTCTTTATCAAGCTCAATATTAAGTATATATATGCCATTTTTAAGATTGGATATATCAACATCAGTGAATGAACTATTTATATATACATTTTTTGGTTTAAATATTTTTCCTTCAAAGTCAATGAAAGTAATATTTTTGATGTTTAATGTTTTATTAGAATTGATTTTAATCTTGTTATTAGCTGGGTTTGGAAATATTCTTTCTAGAATTTGTTTATTTTCAATTTGCAAAGGTAATGGTTTATCATCATCTATTATTGTAATATATTTTTGCTGAATACCGTTTTCATTTCCATTTATTACGCTTATGATATCTAATATTATTGTTTCATCATTTTCTTCAATATTATCTTTAACTGTTGAGACTGTTGAAGTACCTGAGGAATCACCAGCATTAATAGTTATTATTTTAGAACTCAATTTGTAATCTACACCTTCACCTGTTGCCGTCCCACTAGATGACAAAGAAACGGTCACATTTTCGTTCGATACTGAGCTAAGAATAGCATATATTGTTGATAATCCATCAAACTCAGGTATAGTATCTGGACTAACTAAAAGAGTAACGCTTGGTGTCGGTGTTTTGTTGTCATCGTCAATTATTGTAATAATTTTTTGTTGTACACCATTTTCTGTTCCGTTTGTAACACTATCTATATCTAAAATTATGGTCTCGTTACCTTCATCATCAGCATCTTGAACTGCAGAGATTGTTGTACTCCCAATTGTATCTCCAGCCAGAATTATAATGGTTTGGGAGTCTAAAATATAATCAGTGCTATCTCCTGATGCTGTTCCACTCATTGATAAATTTACAGTCACGTTCTTGTTATATGTTGCACTAAGAGAAGCTGAAACAGTCGTAATACCACCATCTTCAAAAATTTCTGAAGGAGAAACTGAGAGATTAACGCTTGGTAGTGTCTGTTCATCATCAATTATAACTACAGATACTGATAGATATATTGAATCTTTTTCTGACTCAATATTTATGACAGCAAGTTCATTACCCTCGATTTCATCATCCTGAATAGAAGTTATATTAAAATCTTGTTCTGTACTGAGTGCAGGAAATACTAGGGTATCGACATCTAGTAAGAAGTCTTTTTTATTCTCTGCAAGATCTTCAGGAACAAATGGGCTGTCTTCCACTGATAAATCTAGCTTAATATCAAATTTTGAAGGATTACTAAGCATTAGTTTAATATTTTTTGTCTCAGAATTTTCAGACATAGAATCAATACTAAATGATGCAGAAGCTGTTGGCATAGGATCATCATCATATAAAGTTCCGTAAATTCCTGTACTTAACGGTATAACTCTACTTATGGCTGAAATACCACTTACACCTGCTATTAAGCTTTCATCTTTCTCGTATATATTATCACTTACTGGGTGAATATTTAATGTAATTGAATCCTCTCCTTTTAACCAAATTAAATCTTTATTAGGATTATATAATGTATCATTATTGTAAATAATTATCCAATCTCTACCGTAGTTAGCAAATCCTATTTTATTAATTGTATCAATATTTATTATAATATCCTCATTATGCGCTCCATTTATAAGCTTAACAGTTATTTCTATAATTGTTGAGTCTTCATACAAGTTTGAATTTGAAGATTTTAAAATTGTTTCAGGTATATTTTTCATAAAAGACCAAGGGTAATGTCTCGCAAACCAACCTTCAACTCCAGCTTCCCATAATTCACCACCGTACTCGTAAGCACCTATGTCAGGAGATGTACCAACCACTTCTTGAGGAATCGAATCTATAAATTTACCTCCATCAATTAAAGGAGATCCTTCTAAAGGCATTAAGGTTAAACTATCAATTAAGCTATAAATGGTATTGTCAATACTAAGTTCGTCATTATAATTAGTTTTAACTGAATCCCATCCATTCCAATTATTAGATGAGGTTCCTGGAATAGGGTAGTCAGGAAATCCATCTCCGTCTTTGTCTTCATAATTACTAATGCTTCTGTGACCAGAAAGTTTGTCAACTAGATTGTTTCGAGTATATGTATTTGAGTTAGAATTTTCCTCATCAAGTATAATCATACCGTTTTTATAGCTTCCAATTACTGTATTATTAGCAATGTAGTGGTAATCACCCTTTACCATTATACCGCTAGTATTAATTGCAACATTATTATACATTTTTCCCCTCTGACCTGCAGCTAAGGGATCATCACCAGGAGCATCGTATCGAAGTGCAAGTTTAGGTGTATTATAGATGTAATTGTGGTGAACTTTAGAGTCTGCAACATAATTTCTTGTTCCTTGAAATACTGATCCATCAGACTGTAATGCTCCAGTTTTTGTTACCTTATTATATGAAAACTCACTTCTTTCACCTGGAGTTAAGGTAGCTGATGCTTGTACATTGTTTATTGAATTTTTTGTAAAAATATTTTTATCTCCATTTATATAAAACGAAACCATCAATCCTGGAAGTTCTGAAACGGAATAATCAATATACTGAAAAATATTATTTTCAATTCTGTTGTTGTCACCATAAACTCTTATAGCATCTCCGTCTGTATATGAAAAAAGATTTCTTCTGAAAATACTATTATTTACTTTGTTTGATGCACCACTAATTCCGATTGATGTAGCATCTGGTGTTCCTAAATCACCAATCATTCTTTTAGAAGTGGATGGAAACGCAAAATTACAATCTTGGATTATAATGTTTTCACTTGAGGCAACTTTAATTGTTGAGGAGAAGAAAAATAAATTTTCTATTGTGATATTATTTGAATTTTTAATATTTATAGAATAAGTTGAAGTCTTTCCTTTTACTTCTAATTCGTTTGGATTTGTACCGTCAGTCATCACCCATAGCTCTCCAGTTTGTGGGTTATGGTACCATTCGTTAATTGTATCTAATAAATCAAAGTCACCCTCAACGAAGAAGTAATGATGTTTATCTTTATATTGAGCATCTGGAATACTCCTGTCATAAGTGAAGCTATTTTCTTGTGTATGATCGATCTTACTATTCCATGTTCTAAATGATCCAAGATTAAGTATAGCGTGAGCTGTATCTAGAGCTCCTGATAAAGTTGACATATCATGAAATTCACTATCAACTACTACTGTTCCGTTTGAACTCAAACTTTCATCTCCTTGTGCCCAAGTATCCCAAGAATATATGGACTTATCAGTAAACTGTGCATTAGGCCATCTTGCCATCACCATTTCTTCACCATCCAAAAATAATTGCCAAATTATTGTATCAATCGTTGTTTTAAAAATATTGTTACCTTGATCTGTCCAAATAAAATCACTCAAATCAGATGTCCCGTCAAAAATTACAAATTGGTTACCAGGTCCATGTCCACGAATTGTAATATTTTGTTTTCCATCAATTAAAACTTCTTCTCTGAATGTATCAATATTTTCAGTTACCCTAAAAAGAATTGTCCCTGAGTCCAGTTCGCTTAAAGCTTTTTGAATTGTTTTGTATGGGTTATTAGATTTACCATTTCCATTTATATCGTCTCCCCATGATGCAACCCATTTTACTGTGTCATCTTGTGCTATCAATAATTCTGAGTAAGTTAATATAAGCAGAAAAAGAAAGTAAATTCTGATCACTTTTTATATAAATTACTTTCTTCTTGCCTCGATAAAACTTTTGACAAAGAAAATCATTGCATAAACTGTTGAACTAAGCATTATCAAAATCCTTAATACTGCATCGGTTCTACCATCTTCAATTGCTCTCATGAGTGGCATTAACAGAGCAAAACCTAAAATTGTTACAATTACAGCGATGTGAGAAATAATTTTATTCTGATTTTTAATTCCTTTATTAAGTAAAACTAGTATAACTCCTATTACAACAGGTATTAATGAAGTGGGTGATCCAGATTCAAAATAACCCCAACCACCAATAGTAATAAATATGATAGCATTACATAGGCTTGCAATATGTGCGTTCATTTTTTTTCTCTTTTGTCGACAATATCGTTCATCTCTCTTGCAGTAAGGACTATCCAAACAACAAATGAAACGGTAACAATACCTGCCCAGATAAGTACAAAATTATCAGTTATAATCTCAGACATAGTTAGTTTACTTCTACAAATCTTTCTTCTTTTGGTTAAAAACCAAAATAAAAAGAAGAATAGTTGGAGCCCATAGACCTAAAAATACTGCCTTTAACGGTTCATCATTAAAGAAAAATATTTCAGAAACCACAATAGTTATCAGAACGAGTACTAAGAGTACTAATTCTAATGGCCTAAAAAGCTTCATAAATTTAAACATAACTATATTTTAAATCGTTTTTTTGAGAAAAAA
>CEUF01015247.1_pt1 | contig 22857 bp, 17 predicted proteins | sample 531461 | NCBI WGS metagenome assembly CEUF01 (sample SAMEA2623350, study PRJEB7988) | marine metagenome | biome: marine biome (ENVO:00000447); feature: surface water layer (ENVO:00002042); material: "saline water (ENVO:00002010), including plankton (ENVO:xxxxxxxx)" | depth 5 m | reverse complement strand
ATTGAAGGTGCCTCTGTCAATGAATATCAAGGTCGCATGTCACTGAACATAAACCAAGGTGCTAGAGTTGCAGTGTTGCGTGAAGGCACGAGACCGGTTACGCAACCCGGTGAGCCAATAGACATCGCAGAAATCCCAAAAGACGGCTATATCTGCGTAGTTGGTAGAGTATTATCTTCGAGAGAGGATCAAATACATCGTAAAGATGGTTCAGGCTCAATTGATGTTGTCAGGGGCAGGATTGCTGATGAGACTGGAACAATAGGATTCCTGTCATGGGAACCATTCAGTCATGAAATTGGTAGCCTTGTCAAAATCGACGGAGCACAGGTAAAAACTTTCAGAGATACACCGGAATTGAATTTCGGCCGGACCACCAAAATTGAATCATACCATGACGCTAATTTTGCCAATGTAGAGAAACTGAATAATCAGAACATGAAAACAATTTCTCAACTAACCGATGGTGCTAGAGATGTTGAAACCATTGTTCAAATAACTGAGTGGGAAAAGCGCACTTTCACCAAAGATGGCGAAGAACGTCACTTGTGGTCTGGTCAAATTGCAGACCCCTCTGGCAGATGCAGAATGAGTGCTTGGCAACAATTGCCAATCGAATCAAATGATTTGCCGGTAACAGTGAAACTGACGGGTGTTCGTGTTAGGGCATGGCAGGGAATACCCGATATAACAGTTGACAAGGCAGAGCAAGTGGAGTTGTTATCCTCTGCACCCTGGGGTTCTGAGATAGATCTAGACAACCATGTAGTTGATGTTGAATTAAGTGATGTGGTCAACTCAGCAAGTAGAGTTGGTATTACTACATCTGGGACTGTTGTTAGTGTCAGAGAAGATTCTGGCATCATCATGCGTTGCGTCACCTGTCGCAGAGTGACCAGAGACGGCGAATGTAGCTCCCCAAACTGCGTTGGCAAAGTAGAATCTCAGCAGGATGTTAGACTCAGGCTGGTTATCGACAATGGTGATGTTACCGCCTCGGTTTTGATCAACAAAGATGCGTCACTTGGATTAATGAATACGACAGAGAGTAAGATGGCAAAAGCAATTGAAAATGAAGGTCAGATGGAATATGTTCAATCAATAAGGGACTACATACTAGGTCGAGAACTTGTAGTTAATGGTAGGACGATAGTCGATGAACAGGGGGCCATGATTCTAGCTGATAAGGCTGAAATTAGCGCCACAGATGCTGCAATGCTAGCCACCGAAGTAAGGGCTCAATGGGGGGTGAATTGATGCAACCTGCAAGGAGTATTAAGCGGCAATCAGCGCTTCACATGTTCGCATCGGAATATGGTGAATCAACACTTTCTGAGAAAGGTTCTGGTGAGTTTGACCCATCCTTTGTTGTAACGAAAATTGGTTCAAGAGTTAATCGAGTAATAGTCGCTGGCTTGTTAGAAAGAATTGAAGGAAGAGATGTTGCAAATGGTTCGGTAATATACCAGGGGCAACTAAGAGATCCGTCAGGAATAAATTATTTCTCAGTCGGTGATTATGTATCCGATTCAGTAAAAGAATTGACCATTCAGTTATCATCTCGATTGGAATCAGGGGAGCCAATTCTTGTTCTTATGATTGCTAAAACGAGGCTATATCAAACCGATGAAGGTGCAATCTACACCTCACTTAGGCCAGAAGAAATGTGCGTTATCGACGCACAAAGGTATGCATTGTGGCTGGCTAAAACCTCACAATCACTTATGGTAAGGATGTCAACTTATATGTCAAGTCTTGACTATGATTCCAATGCAGAATCATTGGCTAAGTCAGACCTGTCAGAACAGCAAATACTTGGTCTGGTCGCGTCGAGAAATCACTATGGTGATGTCGATTTAGAGCACTATCGATTGAATGTCATGCAAGCTCTTGACATTGCTGAGGGTAAGTTAGATGCAGCAACAAAGCCTGCACCACAAAGACAACTGATCGATGAAACAGAGGTTAAGGACGAAAAAGATGAATCTACTGATGATTTAGAATCGGTGATTATAGACATCATCTCGAAGCTTGACCAGGGCGATGGAGTTGAATTTGAGACAATTCTAGTTAACGCTGAAGCGAGAGGATTTCAACGTTCAATTGCTGAAGAGAAACTGGAAGAATTATCGGATGATGGCACGGTACACGAACCGGCATTTGGCTGGTTTAGATTGGTTTAGGAATTTGATTTCGCCCAACACATTCAAGTTCCTAACCGACTGTGGATAAAATAGGTGGAGACATGGCAGGAATGGATTTTTTTATTCGTCCCGCAACTGGGACTAACAGTTCAGACTGGATAAGAATCCCAAATGCAGATATCAAAGTAAAGTCGGCAAGAAGGATTACTAGGACAATTGTCCGTGGTCAAGAAGGAGATAATCTTCATGATGAGGGCTCAGAGTCAACTCTTTACACGGTATCGGGAGAAATGAAAATAGATGAATACAAGAAAATCCTTTCAATGTATCGTTCTGGACAGCCATGCATTCATGATCCATTTGAAGAGCGAGATGTTAAGGTTGTATTTGCAACTATGGAATACGATGGCTCAAATGAGATGTTTACTTTCGAATTTATTGAAGATATAAAATGAGGGATTGGACTTGAGAAAACTCGATGAAAAAAGAGAAATTCTCTATGTAATCAGAACCCTTGATGTTTTAATGTCCTCGGGAGTTGGACTAGAAGCTGCTCTGCACTCAATTGGTAAGGGTGGTTATGGTATAATATCGAAAGACTTCGCCTCGATCATGGATAAGTTATCATCGGGTAAATCTCGTGGCCTAGAATTCGAAATAAAGGCCATGATGAATAAGGCAGAGTCAGATGGTTATCGACGTTTGCTGAACACTATGTATACGAATCTCACACAGAACACCGATCTTGTTGAAACGCTTAGAAAACAGGGTAAAAGAATGGAAGAGGATCGTAATGAAACGGTGAAAAAATACATCGAAGATCTTGGCGGAGTTCCAGAAACTCTACTTTCAATCGGCATGATTGGGCCGATTATTCTCGCAATTGTTGGTCTAGTACCGCAAATTCTTGGCGACGGTGCCGAAGCAATAGTTGGTTCTATAGACCAAGGAATGATTAATTCGATTGTTAACGGTGGACTATTATTTACCATTCTTGGAATGATTCTAATTGGTTTGAAAGCTCATACAAAGGATCCGGGGTTGTGACATGATATTCGATTTTTTAGAGGCGTTCAATGACAATATGTTTGTCCTATTCCTCTTTGTAATCGGTATAGCATGTGCAGCAGGTGGTATACCGCCAATTATTGAAAGAAACCGTCGAAGAGGAATTGAGAATCAGTTGCCAGGATTACTAGAGTCACTATCGGATGCTGTAGGTGCAGGTCGAGGCTTACAAGAGGCAATGTTAGAGCAAGGAAGAACCACTCCCGGGGTATTAGGGAAACTATTGACTGAAACACTTGAAAGTAGTCACGCTTCTTCTTTTGATGCAGCATTGTCAGCATTTGCTTCCAAAACTCGATCATCTCAAGTTCAGAGGGTTGTTGTATTGATTGATACTGCAATTCAACAAGATGCACCATTACAGAATATATTGTCCGATCTTGCAATGGATTATGAGCGACTGAATGATCTGATGAATAAACGGGAAAGCGAGCTTGCTGGTCGTGGGATTCTGATAGTTCTATTCGTTTGTATAGGTTTACCAGTGCTAATAGCCTTTATCGTTGGTCTGTTTGCACCGGCAAAATCTGGTTATCAGATAAGTGAATTCAACACCACATTCTCTAATTTCTTCGCTGTTGCTTCCGCCGTTGGTGCTTTGGTCTCAGGAAGAATGATGGGCAGAATGCGAGATATGCTGTGGTGGGTCCCCTTTTGGATGTCCACCTCAATGCTTCTCTATCTTGGAGCAGTCAAGATGATCGGAGGTTAGAAAATGTCTGAAAAAATATTAGAGCAATACGGCAGAGTAACAATATATACCGAACCAAACCACCCATCACCAATTTATCATGTTGATGGCTCGATTGACCCAAATCCATATGGCGATTTGGCTGTTTTGTTAGAGGACGATAACCTTGAGGAAGTAATGTATAATGGTGGGTCTCAATGTGTTAAAGTCGCTCACAGAAATCACGGAATGTGTCGAACCAATGTATGGATAGAGGATGATAGCGGAATACAGATTGCTAAGAATATCGCATCATTCACTAATGTTCCATTGGGGGATGGACCGGGTTTAGTCCCAATTTTTGACGGTAGATTACCCGACGGTTCAAGAGTTAATGGCACTATTCCACCTATATCTCCTGATGGACCAACCCTGACCATTCGAAAATTTAGAGAGGACCCATTAACTATGTTGGACCTGATCAAATTTGGCACGGTCAACTCTAGATTGGCCGCAATGATGTGGGTGTGGATTGAAGGATTAGATAGCAGACCCGCAAATTTCGTAATCGCTGGCGGAACTGGTTCGGGTAAAACTACCACGCTCAACTGTCTTGGAATGTATATTCCGTGGCACCGACGCCTGCTAACTGTGGAAGATACTGCAGAGTTGCAAGTGTATCACGATCATTGGTTGCGCATGGAGACTCGAAGGGAGAGGCCAGATGGTACCCCTGAGGTAGACATGAATGACTGCTTGAAATCCAGTCTTAGGATGCGTCCAGATCGAATAATTGTCGGTGAGGTTAGAGGCCCTGAGGCGGCTACATTGTTGACTGCTATGAACACTGGACACGATGGATCATTCGGCTCGCTGCACGCAAACACGGCGCAAGAAACAGTGACCAGAATGATCAATCCACCTATGTTAGTCCCACCGATTATGCTGACTGGATTAGACCTTATCATAATCCAAGCAAGGTTACATGTCAATGGTAAGACGGTAAGGAAGATTACCGAGGTAGCTGAAATTGCCGGTATGGAAGGAACCAAACCCAGACTCAATGTAATTTGGAAATACAATCCAGTCAACGACCGAATAGAGGAAACCGGTATACCATCCAAATTACGAGAAACTATTTGCCAAGCAGCCGGAGTTACTCCAGACGTGTTTGAAAAACATGTTAGTCAACGTCAAAATATCTTGGAAGATTTACTCAAGCGAGATATACGTGATATTCAAACAGTAACTCAAGTAATCCAAAACTTCTATGCCACTAGATGATTTCAACCTCTAAGACGAGCCAAAATGTCGTCAATGTGGTCTATTTTTTCCTTGGCAGATTTTAATCTCTCACCAGCATCGCTGAGTTCTTCATCTTCGGCTATTAGATCCTCAGCAGTGTTGTTTGTCTTACTTGGTTTGAATGTGTTTGCTAGAGTTTTTAATTCAATAATAATCGAGTCGACTTCGTTATCGGACAAGGCAACTCCGGGGGCAATCTTGGGTATCTCAGCAGGAGATATATAACCCAATTCAGCACCTATGATGCCAGCGGAGGCTAATATTTTTGGTCGCAAGTCAGGAGTGTTAACATCATATCCTCGCGATTCTAGAAAGCGAACGATTAATGCTTGTTGGGCTTCAGAAAAGTCACCTTCTGAAGATTCCATAACTGTTTCAACAAGTTGTTCAAATGCAGTGATATTACGTTCCAGCCTATCAATGACTCTTCTCTCCTCGGGTGATAGGTGAACGGCACCATGGTGTAGTATTTTCAATACTCGGTTTCGACGAGCAATGTTTGGGTCTTGCAATCCCTCTGCCTCCGATAGATCAACATGCAAATCGAAAAGAGCGTGTATCCTTCCCGAAATGCTTGGTATCCTCAGGTCTAAGCCCATTGATTTGGCAATTTCTTCAAATGCCATCCTAGCTTTTACTAAATCGCCTTCATGCAAATCAATGGTATTTGAGAGTTGATCTCGTAATGAAGCTCTTGCATTTTCAAATTGTCTTATTGCTTCTCGCTCCGACCATGAGTTTGGCATACTGTTGATAGCATCCTTTTCAGAGTCGATTTTAAATTCTAATTTCATTATGACATCAGTTAAGTAAGCACGAACTGACATAATATCGACTGGTATACTGTGATTACTCAAACTGTCAATAAAAGCTTCAAAATCCTGACTATTTGAGGTAGAACTAACAGTTAGAAAGTCCCTTGCTGCGGATTCAATCTCAGCCATTCTAGATTGGACTTCAAGAATTGCAGCTTCCCGCTCTAGTGAGTCTATTTCTACTGCACCAGCAATGCTAGGAGCAGATTGATTCATTTGTGGAATTGCTTCCTCAACTTCATTTTCATCTTGAACATTTCTTAATGCTTCATCGATTGTGCTTGAAACCTCGACACGCGAAATATCTAAACCGTCTTCAGCCAGATTGTTTCTAAATTCAGATTCATCTTCAAAGCTCCAACCTTCTGGGTGTTCTTGGATAAATCTATCAACACTAGCCTGAATCGTTGTTTCTGAAACTTCTTCGTCATCGGCGGGATTGGGAATAACAATTTTTGCTTTAGCATTGTCATTTTTGCGTTTTAGTGATTTCTTTACTTTCCCCCAAGAGCCTTGTTGAGAGGCTAATACCCCTGCCACACGGACTAGTAGAGTTTGCTTATCACCAGTCAGTGGCAATTCCAGAATTTTGCATAAAGCATGAATGTCTTGTTTATTCATTGAGTCCAAATTTTCAGCAGTTAGTAATTTTGGATCTTCGTATAGGTGCAGGTAAAGGCGTTGGCGTCTTTCTCTTATTGAGCCTGATTTTTTTAATCCAAACACCCCTAAAATCTCGCCGAGATGCTTATTTTTTATCGCTTTGATATTTTCTTTTGAGAGGTCCCAGTCTGTCAAAACAAGGTTCTTGATGAGTCTTGCTCGGACGATTTCTACAGGTCCGTTTTTTGGTAATTCACTAACTGAAGCGATTTCTTTTAGACGGTCGAAACGGGCTTGATACAACTCACAAAGAAGGTCGACCTTGTCCGCCACCATACCACCTTGAGTAATATGCGTACCAAGCAGTATATGTGGTTTCGCTATTATGTGGCGGTTTTTTTTACATTTTTGTAGTGTTTTTTACCCTCCACAAAGGTATTGTATACTTGATTATCTAGCCATCGATGGAGCACGGTGGTTATTGCCATGAGTCGTAGTTTCAAATCTGCTAAAAGTGCGTTGAAGGAGACGAACTCTATTTCTGACTCACTCTCTGAGACTATCAGAAATGACTTCAAGAAAAATATCACAGGGCTAGATGATGTTTTGAGTCAGCGAATGGCTGAGGCTGAGGAAGCAATATTAGAATCATCAAAAGCACGAGAGGCAATGGTTGCAGGCATCGGCAGTATGAAAAAAGTGGTTGAAAAGGCGCAAAGAAAATTTTCTAAAAACAATAATTTAGAGGAACTGCGCAATACAATGGTTGAGGTATATACAGATATTAATCGACTAAAATTGGCCAATGAAAAAATCTCCTCGGATATATCTATGGTTTTACATCCTAACATGTCTGCGGTTGAAGCAGTAGAGAGGTTTGCCTCAGATTTGCAGAGATTTGCTGGCACTTGGGAAAGAATTGCGCGGGATATTGACCAATCAATTACTGATTTATGTGACGACCAGACACCCTCAGAGTTAATTGATTTGGAAAATTATATCTCCAATCAAGGGTTTGACAAACTGGTTGAAGATTTAATTAAATTTGAGTCAGAATGATGTCAAAGTTGCATTAACCCTGGCTTAGCAGATGCGTAATCTTCGGGCAATCCACTTATCAATCTCTTCAGTTCGTCATGGTCTTTTTGCAATAACTCAATGAGGAATTTTACTTCCTTGATTAATACATTTTTACCTCGTTCATATCTGTTATCTTCGATTGGTTCAATGCGTACCATTTCCAGCGAAACATTGGAATTTTTGCTCAAAATTTCAAAATATATGCAGATTCTTGGTCCTTGTATCAAATCTCTTGAAGGATTCCATTTTGTTCTCATGTCGCGGCCCTTCTTGTTACTAGGGATTAGGTAATTTTCACCGATTTTTAATGCATACGAATCATCTATTAGTTTCACATATTGTTTGAGTATTGTTGAAAGTTTCTTTTGTTCGACAAAAATTCCGGAAACATGTTTCAAATCATCACTTAGAGCCTCAAAAATTGAATTCTCAATTTGATAACAGGTCTCAGCAGCTATGTCGTTTATTTTGCTAATCACCGAGCTTGGAAAACCACTGCGTGAAACTAAAACAGTAAAACCTTCTAGAGGAGGTGAGATAAATGTCGACCGTTCAAACTCCTGCGTTGGTTTTTCCCTTTGCATACCTAAGGTATGACGTCTAACCCTGGTTCGAATCTGGCTGAACTTACCGCGTGAAATGACATATCCATCAATCTCTCCATTAACTCTCAATGTTTCTAGTAGTTCTAATTCTTCAGCAGGCTGACCTTCGATTGCTTCGATATCTCGGTTCTGTCGAATTGCTATTTCTGCCAAAGAAAATACTTCAAGATCGGCACGCATTCTCAACAATTGACGCTTAATTAGTTCTTTTTCACAAACAATTGTCCCGCCGTATGGCAAATATTCAGGTTTATCATCTGCTACCAATACCCAAGTAGGCTCCCTTCTTGGCAAAAATGCAGAAATCTGTAGTCCATCCTTATCCAGTTCCTTCCACTGATTTATGCTCATGGCAAGCAAATCAGCATTACCTTTTTTCAAACTTTCAACAGCAACTTCCATGTGAGGCAGTTCTGTCATTTTGAAGTTGAATAAGTCCCGATTTTGGACTATCACATTTTCGACCTGAAGACGGACTCCGTCGTAGCTTGATGGGGTGGTCAAAACCTCTAGTCTTGGTCTATCTTCCATCGCAATTACCTCGGCTCGGAGTGTTCCGAACGACCTGTGGTGGCAGACCATTGGTTAAGAAGGGCACCCTACATGGGCTAGTCATGCGGCAGATTCAACCAGACGTTGAACAGGGGCTAGATTCCCTCCGCCAGCAAATTGATACCGCACTTGAGGAGATGATTGCCTCAAGGATAGATTCTGGCGAGGTCGTCGAACTATCGGGACGAGTATTACTTGCGGGCGGAAAACGTCTGAGGCCAATTATGATGTGTTTGTCGTATGAAATCGCCGGCGGTAGGGACTTAGGAAAAATTATGCCTCTTGCCATGGCTTTCGAATTTTTACACACGGCAACTCTTGTTCATGATGACATCAATGATGGTGCAACTCACAGACGAGGAATACCGACTATACACGAGACTGCGGGTTTGTCCAAAGCGATAATTGCCGGTGATTGGTTATTCGTGCAAGGTTACGCTTTAGGCGGGCAATATAACCAAGATATTGTAACCAATATTGCTAACTGTTGTTCAAGTATCGCAGTTTCTGAATTTTCCCAGATTGATCACATTCAAAATCTGAAAACTTCTCCAGAAGACTATATCGCTATTGTCAAAGGGAAAACTGCAGGTCCATTTGCCTCAGGGTGTCGTTCAGCAGGCATAGTGGCAGAGGCATCACCGGAACAACTTGTTGCCTTGGAAGAGTTTGGGAATGAAATTGGTATCGCCTATCAACTAGTTGATGACTTACTGGATTTATTGGGCGACGACCAAATTGGTAAACCGCGCGGGACCGATGTTCACGAAGGCAAGATGACTTTGCCTCTGATACACTCATTGACATTGTCTCATGGTAAGGACCGAGAAAGATTGGCAGAAATAATTAATAATTTTAGCAATGATTTGCTTGATGAACTAATACAGTTATTAGAAAAATCTGATAGTTTTAACTACACTAAAATACTAATCAACAATCATTTTGAGAGAGCAATAAATCACCTAAGCGTGTTTCCAAAATCAAATGCAAAACTCTTGCTTGAGAATGTTGCTGAGTATGCAACAACCAGAAAATTGTAATAATTCAAATCAGAATATTTCACTATTTTCTAACCAAAATAGCCGGTTGATTCAAGTTAGATGGTGTCTACGCATCCACATGGACAATTGCTGTAACAGTGATGACGAGGCCGTCAGCCCAGTAATTGCTACAGTGTTACTGCTTGCTATCACAGTCATGCTATCCAGCATGGTTTTCATAATGATGCAGGGCGCTATCAACTCAGTAGAAAAATCCGAACCTGATATTACTGTCAGTGTCAAGGGACTTTCCAATGGATTTCATGTGGTCAGAATCACAAGCCTAGACCAGGCTTTAGACCCTGCTAGGTTGGAGTATCAGATATACAACCAAGGAGATTTAAATTCTAAGGAATTCTCTGGCTTTGTTGATGACCCGGAGGTATACGGTGCAGTTGGATCTAATGTGTCGTTTCACGACCGGGATGCTGGTTACTCAGTAACCCAAGGAGACTATTTTGTGATTGACTCCCAAACTATTGGATCAAATGATGGAACATGGAGTATGAAACTAATAGACAGAAGCTCGAATGTAATGTTGTTTGACATAAAATTAGTATTGATAGAAGATTAACCACCAATAAAATGCATCTCTACGGGATTTGTTTCTACTTCTTGAACTGTTCTCAACTCCGAATACCGGTCATCGCGTTTTCTCCATAATGCAATTACTGCGTCTCTCAGATCTTTGATATCAGCGCCCATAGTGATTAGTGATTTCAAATCGTAACCGCGTTCGGAAAATAGGCAAGTATACAATTTACCGTTGGCAGAAATCCTTGCCCTTGTGCATGACTGACAGAACGGTTTAGATATAGATTCAATAAACCCAATTTCATATCCATTACTTAGTGACCACCGATTGGCAACTTCTCCATACTTTTGCTGTTTCAACGGTTTTAATCTGCCAAACCTAGTGGCGATTATGGTGCGTATCTCGTCACCAAAAACTACCTGTTCGGGATTCCAATTTTTTGTCCCACCAACGTCCATATATTCAATAAATCTAACAGATACTCCCATTTCAGAAAACCGCTGGGTTATCGGAATTATTTGATGTTCGTTGTAATTTTTTATGATCACGGTATTGACCTTTACTTCTAGTCCATGTTCCAAAGCCGCTTTGATTCCCTCAATTATGTCATTTGATGAGATGCTTGAATTTGAGATGTCCTGAACAATTTCATCTTCAATTGCATCCAAACTAACTGTAACCCTATCCAATCCAGACGAGGCTAATTTTTCTGCATGTCGAGTTAACAGACTTCCGTTGGTAGTCAATGCGATATCCAAGCCATAATCACATTCTCTAATCATTGAAATCAAGACTGCAATATCTTTTCGAAGTAACGGTTCACCACCGGTAATTCTTACCTTTTCCAACCCAAGAGGTAACATTGCCTTAACTAACATTACAATATCCTCAAAGCTAAGTATCTGCTTTCTTGGGAGGAATTCATAATTAGGGCCAAATATTTCAGGAGGCATGCAATAGTCGCATCTAAAGTTGCACCGATCGGTAATTGAAATTCGCAAATCCCTGAGAGGTCTTCCAAGTGAATCCCCCGTCATGAATAACACGAAGCATGTGAGGTTATTCAACTGTTTTACAAGCATTCATGATAAATGAGTTGGTGGCAGGTATGTGAGTGAACAACGGGGCGGGCTGGGCGAGAAATCATTCACAACCGGGCACACTATACCGCATATTTCTTTAGATCGTGTTGATTATTTTCTGCCACCATCTAAGAGTCACATGATTAGAATGCTGGCCATAGCTTCAATTCATGATGGAACAACCAATCTACTTGTTCGGGGTAAATTGGGTCTTGACATTGAATCAATGATCAGTTGTTTGATAACTCTGGGTGTCGGCATTGAGCGTGTGTCTACTGATGATGGTTTGGTAATAACTGTAGATGGTGTTGGTAAAAATGGCTTTACAAAACCAAATTCCGAGGTAAATTGTGGCAACTCCGGTACAGCACTAAGGATAATTCTAGGATTAGTTGCCTCGCTCAACGAGCAAGTGACAGTTTCTGGTGACGATTCTTTGTCGATTAGAGATAATAATTCAATGCTTGAATCCTTGTCACAATCTGGTGTATATACAGAGAAAATAAGCGACATTAACCTTCCAGTGACAATTCGTGGTCCTTGGTTCGAAGGTCAGAAAAATGAGCAGAATATTTCTGTTGACTGCAGTAAGTCTAGTCAACCATTAACCTCATGGATGATTGCTAGCGCTCTATTTCCCTGTGATGTAAAATTGTATCCAACAGGAAAAATGGTGTCAAATCAACACTATCAGTTAACTCAGAATTTGTGCAACAAATTTGGTGCTAATATATCGAATCAAGGGGAGTATTTTTCGTTGCCTAAATGGTCACCAAAATTAGATACTCAGCTGTTGATACCTGGTGATGCATCGATGGTCGGATTTGCGATACTGCTAACAAAATTACACAATTGCCAAACTCAGATCTATAATTGGCCAGCAAGTAAAGACACACTTGGTAATGACATGTTACAGATTATGTCATCGGCAATGGGGATTAAGTGGGTAGGTGACAAGATAGTCAACGATGAATTGTTTGAATACGCAATATATGATTTGACTGATTGTAATGATTTAATCACTCCACTATCAGCGATATTAGCACTTTCTGGGGGTGGTAAAATCAACGGTATATCTCATACAATTTACAAGGAAAGTAACCGGATTGAGAAAACAATTGAAGTGCTTGGATGTTTTGGATTAAAGGTAAAATTTGAGAATAATAGCCTCTTGATTGATGGTCAACAATCGCCTAATGCTCCAACAAGCCCAGTAAATTGCTATAATGACCATAGATTGTACATGACTGCAGTATTACTAGCCAGCAAATTTGGTGGTGATTTGATAGGTAGAGGATTGCACTCAGTCGCAGATATGGACTTTTTACAACGCCTCGGATTGGAATAGTTGTTCAGCCATCTCGTCCGAAATGTCTATCCAATGAGTCCAGATTTATTCGAAGTGCAGTCGGTCTTCCATGAATACAGGCCCAAGGGTTCGGGATTTTTTTCATATCCTCTATTAAACGGCGCATTTCTGCAATGGTAAGTCTTTGGTTTGCTTTCACTGCCCCCCTACAGGCATTCATCAACGCAATGTGGTCTCTTAACTTATCAAAAGTTTCCAACGGGGCGCCATCTTCTGATAAATCTTGTAACAAATCTTTGAAAATTCTCTCAATATCTTGCCCTTTTATGAACATTGGATATGACTCAACTATAACTTTTTGATTGATCACCGAGACGGCAAAACCCATTTCAGATAACTGCTCTATAGAGGCTTCGACAATTTGTTGTTGTACGGGAGTGAGGCTAATATCGATTGGGACTATAAGGCTCTGAGCATTCCACTCTTTCTCAGATTGCTTCAATCGTTCATATCTGATTCTTTCATGGAGTGCGTGTTGGTCGACCAACAATAATTCATCATCTGATTGGACTATTATGTATGAGTCGGCAAACTGGGCAAGCGGCTCCATATGACCAATATTGCTAATTGAACCACGCAACTCTTCTTCCTCAAGTGGTGAACTTGCTACTCCATAAGCTGAATGTCTGTGAATGGTTCTCTCAGCGATAGATAAGGCTGGTGATACAGGCCTTTCTGCTAGACCAGGCAGGGTTTCTTGTGGACTCTCAGCCACAGATATCGGGCGCGATTTGTCGGTTTTTCTCGGTTCGTCAGCGATGCTTCCTGTTAGATTAAGTTGAGTTCCAGCGGCGATTGCCCAAGCAGGAACAGCGCCCTTGTTCGCTTGTGGCGTAGATTCTTGTGGCTTTGATTGCGCATTATTTTCATCAACTAGCGAGTCCTGAATTGGCTTTATATTCGGATTAAGGGCGGACAAACCGGCTATACTACCGTCAGGTTCAACTTCAGTCGTGACATCTTCAAGTGTATAGGCAATGGCTCTCTCCAGTCGTTCCAACACCCTCCATGAGTGCTTCAATCTAACTTCCCTTTTTGTTGGATGGACATTTACATCTACTTCAGAGGCTGGTAGATCAAGGGACAAGACAGCAATAGGATGCCTTCCCTGCATCAATCTAGTTTTGTAACCTCTCCTGATGGCTTGATGAAATGGTCCAGAGGCAACTGGACGGTCGTTGATTAGGACGTATACTTCATCGCCCTTGCCCCGGGTAATATCTGGTGTACTAATCCAACCAATCCACTGCTCAGTGCCAGGAACATCTTCATCTATTTTTGGAGATTTAAGTTCAACTAAACTAGAAGCTTGCCCACCAAGGATGTCGTACAGGCGATCTGCCGTTGATTCTGATTTTGGTATGTCAAGAATGGTTTTACCATTGCTGGTCAATTTGAATCCAACTGAATTGTTGGCAATAGCGTGTGATATTATGACATCGACAATCTTTGCATTTTCTGTTGCAGGGCGTCTTTGAAAAGAGAGTCTTGCAGGTGTATTTTTGAATAAATCTTTGACTGTAACTATTGTGCCATAAGACATTCCGTGCGGTTCGACAGTGGTTTTTTTACCAAAATTAACAGCTACTATCTTACCTTCACCATTTCGAGTTTTGCTAGCGATACTAAGTTCAGAGACCATGCCAATGCTAGCAAGTGCTTCACCTCGGAAGCCCATTGTATATATCTCATTCAAGTCATCGAAGTTAGTCAATTTTGATGTAGCATGGCGGTCGACTGACAGGCTGATGTCATCCTCACTGATCCCTACTCCGTTGTCGGAGATGATAATTGTATCAAAACCTCCACGCTCGATTATGACATCGATGTGACTAGCTTTGGCATCTAGGCTGTTTTCCAGTAGTTCTTTCACAACTTGAGCAGGCCTCTCTACCACTTCTCCAGCGGCTATATGACCGATGGTTTCGTCATCTAGTTGAACGATTTTTGGTATTTTGGTCATATCATTCCTCCATCAATGCTTTTGCTTCATAAAGAGCATTCATTGCATCCTTTGGTGACATCTCATCTAGATTCAATTCCTGCAGGTAGGCATATAGCTCAGTTTCATCCAGTGATTTTTGGCTCTGCGTGCTTTGTGATTCAACGAGTGAGGCGGCGGCAAAATAACCCATTAAACTGGTTTGACCGATATCTCTAGCCGTGGGCGACTTGGAATCTCCCGCCTTGGCTCCATATGCTTGTTTTTCTAGAAATTGCAGTAAATCTGTTGCTCGTTCCACAACTCCCCTCGGTAAACCAGCTAGGGCTGCTACTTGAATTCCATACGATTCATCACAAGGACCGTCGGCAATAGTGTGAAGGAATTTTAGTTTGCCATCATTTTGTGATACCTGCACATGAATGTTCTTCAATATCTCAATATCATTGGCCAGACCGACTAATTGATGGTAGTGTGTAGCAAATAATGTTCTACACTGTAATCTATTACAGATGTCTTCGGTCACTGACCAAGCGATTGAAAGTCCGTCAAAAGTCGAAGTTCCTCTTCCAATCTCATCCAGCAATACTAGTGAGTTGTTACTTGCTTTCCTTAATATATGGGCTACCTCAATCATCTCCATCATAAATGTCGAACGGCCTCGTTTTAGATCGTCACTCGCACCTACCCTAGTAAAAATGCGATCAACTAAACCGAGTTTTGCTGATTCAGCCGGTACATAACTACCTGATTGAGCAAGGATTGAAACTAAAGCAGCAGTTCTAAGGTATGTCGATTTACCACCCATATTAGGTCCAGTAATTAGCAGGAATCGATTTTTCTTGTCCATCAGGATGTCATTAGCCACAAACCCAGGAGCTTGCTCTAGAACAGGGTGCCTAGATTGTTTGATATGAATCACCGATTCATCAACCATTCTGGGCTTGCACCAATTTCGTTTACGGGCCACAGTGGCAAAACACTGTAAAACATCAATTGCGGCTACTTTTCCGGCAATATTAGCCAGTGTGGTTGTGTGTTTGCGACACTCATCTCTTAGATTTTGAAACAAGCGATATTCTAATTGTTTAATCTTTGAATCAGCAGTCATCAATAAATCGTCTCTCGCTACTACTTCTTCGGTGGTAAACCTAGAGCCGTTGGTCATTTGTTGCTTTCTTATCCATTCGCTTGGAACTTTATCCAGATGGGAATTTGTGACCTCGATAAACCAGCCAATCTGTCTATTTGACCTAATTTTTAGCGATGGTATATGCAACTCATTACGCATTTTTTCTTCCAACTCTCTAAACCAGTTGTAGCCTTCTGACGATATTATCCTTAACTCATCCAATTCTTGGTTAATTCCTTCTCTGATTATCTGACCATCTCTAAGACCAAGTGGCAATTCGTCTTTCAAAGTTCGGATTATGTGTTCAGCAAGTTCGGTCAAGTTGGTAAGTCCATCACTAAGATGGGACAATAAGAAATCATCTGTATCACCGCAGATTTGCATAATTGCTGGCATTCTCTCCAGAGCAAGCGCAGTTGCTAACAAGTCCCTTGCGTTGCTTCTGTTGTAAGCAAGTTGCGTAGACAATCTTTCCAAGTCACGCAATCCTGTTAGGCTCTGACGTAACATATCCAATCTTTTTGAGGAAGATTTTAGGGTCTTAACTGCATTATGCCTCAATTCGATTGCCTCAATCTGATGTAATGGTCTTAGTAACCAAGTTTTCATCAATCGACGACCCATGGCGGTTCGGCAGTAATTCATACTTGAGATAAGACTACCATCATACTCTCCAGAAAGTGTATTGGTAATCTCAAGGTTGCGCAAAGTTGTTTGGTCAACAACAAGATGTCCGGTTTCTTCAACAATTTGTAAGTCACGTAGTGGTATGTTTTGTTTGAAATGAACCTCGGCTAAGTAATCCGCAGCAAATCCTGCCGCTTCTATTGATAGCGGGGAATTGTCTAAGTCTAAATGACCCAAATCAGAAACCTCTAGAATAGTTTCTAATCGTTCAATTCTGCGTTTTTTGTTGACGCTATGCTGAGAGATTACACAGTCACTAAGATTGGCAAATATTGTGCACAATTGATCGTTTTCTGCATCTTTTGGCGATATTACGATTTCTGCGGGATTCCACCTAAGTAACTCATCTTCTAATGAACTAAATCGCTCATCATCCATCCATGTTGATGCCCAGGATTCACCTGTAGAGGAATCGATTATCGCCATACTTAGCGAGGATTTAGCCAGCACAATTGAACTAAGTACTGACCTTTCGCTGGAATTCAACAGTGATTCCTCATAGAGGCTACCGGGAGTGTATATTCTGGTTACTACTCGTTCGAGTAACTTAGCTCCCTCTCGTAATTCTTTTTCCTGCTCAGCAACGGTAACTTTGAATCCAGATTTGAGCATGATTCTCAAATTATCTTCGAGTGCGTGCCAAGGAAAACCAGCCATGGGTATTGGATTTTTGGCATTCTTATCTCTAGATGTTAATGCAAGTCCCAAAACTGGTGCAGCAACCTCGGCATCCTCGTGGAATAGTTCATAAAAATCTCCCATCCTAAAGAATAGTATTGTTCCTGGATGTTGTTGCTTGATTTCCATGAATTGGTCCATCATAGTTCTCTTCGACAACAGACTCACCCCACACCGCAGGATTATACGGTCAATGACCACAGCAAATGAAGGTTGTCAAGGCATTAGCGATTTTCCCTTAATTATCATGCTGTTTGGTTCTTGAATTTATCAATTACATTGACCGCCATAAGTGCGAACATGACCAGAGATAAAATGATAAAACTGAGGTTGATAAAACCACTTCCTGACTCAATCGAGCCTACTGCTGAGGTATCAAACGTCATTACCCTCGGCATTCCATTGTCATCTACACCATGGAGGTAGATACTAATTCCGTCGAATCCATATGTTTCTACATCAAGAGGCAATTGATGTGGTAAAGATTCGATACTCCAAGAATCACCATCAAAGCGCATTACTGATTTTGAGTCTTTTCCGTTAAATAACCAAGCCCTATTACATTCGTCACTTAGGCCGGCAACACTGGAATAATCGATAGTTGAGATGTCATTATTTGTGTGATCAAACATTATTGTTTCGTGAGTCCCAGCGATAATTATCTTCTCATGATTTAGTTTAATTATAGAATGATACTCACCATAATTTCCAATTTGCAGGTTCTCAATCATTGGAGCAATAATTCCCCCATTCCACAACACTGTTGACCATACAGGCAGTAAATTAGGTGCAGCAGGACTTTCCTCGCCACTTGTTGCTGGTTGGCGATAATTCCCAGTCAGTAGCCACAAATCGGCTGATATATGTTGGATTCCCTCCCAATCTACATTCTCATTATTTGGCATGCTTGCGCTTGTAATTCCAGACGTGTTTAACCCCCTGATACTTTGCTGCGTGTTGGTTTCTTTGGTTATCATCAGTAAGTTTCGGGCTTCATTTGAGGATTGCTCGATGCTTGAAACAGTAAATACCTCATCTGAATAATTTGTTTTAAAAATGGATATACTATCATCTTGGTAAATCATTAATTCATTTACGCCATTAGCAATTAATACGGCATTGTTGTCAAGGAGTGCAAAGTCAGAAATCCCGCTTACATCGTAATTTGGGTTTGTGAAAGTAACATCGTTGGCCCCTTCATCATTAACCGATAGGAGTTTGTAATCTCCATCATTGTAAGTCAGTGCTAAATAATCTCCATTTTCATCATAGACTGAATCAATTATCCGATGATTGTTGCCTAATTCGTTATCAATTAGATCAACGCCTGGTAGATGACTTGTTCCTTTGATTAGTATAGCACCAAGTATTACAAAAACAAAGAAAGCTGTAATTGCTAACCATTGGTGCTCAGATTCTTGTTGGAGCATCTTTCGCCATACCATGTCAGCCAGTCCCTTATACCGACGTTGGGGTATCTAGCATTTTATTTTATCAGCATATGAAGGGATATTCCTAGAATTATTGCTTTCCTGTCATGCGGAGAAGTCATAAAGGGAACATGATTCGCAAGATTGCTTGGAGGCTTAACATGGCACGAAAACCCGCATCAATGTATCGCCGTTTGAAAGGTCCTGCTTACACAAGACGGAAGTATATCGGCGGTGTACCAAACAATAGAATCCATCAATTCCACGTCGGAAACCGACGTGCTGCGGAGACAGGTCAGTTTTCTGTAGTAGTTGAGCTAGTCGCCAACAACGACTGTCAGATAAGACACACCGCACTGGAAGCAGCCCGTGTTATTTCAAATTCAACAATAAGAAAGCAAGCAGGAGCTCAAGGATATGCGTTGCGCGTTCACACCTATCCACACCACGTTTTGAGAGAAAATAAGCAAGCCACTGGTGCTGGTGCTGACCGTGTATCACAGGGAATGCGTTGCGCATTCGGTAAGAATGTGGGAACTGCAGCCAGAGTCAAGCGGGGACAGAGAGTAATCTCAATACAAGTCAATCCTGAGTTTTATCTAACTGCACGCGATGCATTGAGGAAAGCAAGTATGAAGTTCCCAACTCCTTGCAGCATCAAATTAATCAAGGGACATGAGCATCTCAAAGGTTTAATTTGATAGCCAATAGAATGCTTTTTGCTCTCATTGCGCAGAGTAATTGAAAAGCATTGAACAATTACGTAGAAACGAGGGAGACTACATGCGTATTGCAGTCTTGATAGAGGACCGTTGCAAGCCCAACAGTAATGCGTTTGATTATCTTAAAAAGTGGGCAGGGTCTTGTGGAGGCGAGTGCATACAGGTAATTGGTGAAAAGTGCAAAATCCTCGAAAGTGCTTGCCCACCTTGTATTGTTAGGGCCAAACACTGCCCTGACGATGCCGTAATCATCATCAATTTACCAGCAGAATTAGAGACTGACATGGTTCATCGTTACTCTTTGAATGGCTTTAGATTATTCAAACTACCAACTCCCTCAAAGGATAGCGTAGTTGGTATTCTCGGCCCCAACGGGATGGGTAAATCAACTGCAATAAACGCCTTATCTGGTCGCATGGTGCCAAATCTTGGCGATTGGTCGGATAAGGACCCAGACTGGGACAATATCATTGAGACATTGCCACGTGGAGAACTCAGGGACTTTCTTATAGCAGTGAAAGAACAAAAAATATCCGTTGCTGTCAAACCACAAAATGTTGATAAAATACCAAAAAGGGTTGATGGCACTGTCAGCGAATTATTGAGCAAGGTAGATGAGCGAGGCATTTTTTCTAAAATTACCAAAGAGCTCGGACTAGATCACCTGCTTGACAGAAAAGTCAAGCAACTATCGGGTGGAGAGCTGCAGCGGATGGCAATATGCGCAACCCTAATGCGTGATGCTGATGTTTATTTCTTCGATGAACCATCATCATATTTGGATATATACCAGCGTATGAAAATAGTAAAAATTATTCAAAAATTATCAGAAACTAAACGCGTTATTGTAATTGAGCACGATTTAGCAGTTCTGGATGTTCTGGCGGATTTGGTTCACATAGTATACGGTAAGAAAGGAGCGTTCGGAGTTTTCACTCCTGCTAGAACCACCAGGCAAGCGATAAATGCATACTTGGATGGCTATCTAGTGGAGCAAAATGTTAGAATTAGGAGTAAACCGATAAAATTCCTGCTGCATAGAGACAGAAATACCTCCGCGGGTAACCAAATTATATCGTGGGATGAACTTAAGAAAAATCTAGGTGATTTCACATTTACTGCTGGCAAAGGTGCTTTGCACAGAGGCGAAGTAGTTGGTGTAGTAGGTCCAAACGGGACAGGAAAATCTACGATGATGAAAATTCTTGCTGGTCTGATGGAATATGATGAGGGCTGGGTTGAAAATCAACCAACTATCTCATACAAACCCCAACATATCGACATCGATATGGATTGCAGCGTGCAACTATGGTTGGATAGTGAACTCGGTGCAAAATGGCGCAGTGGTGAGTTTAATGTCAATGTAATCAAAGCCCTAGGAGTGGATCAGTTATTGCCAAAGCGAGTGAAAAAGTTGTCTGGTGGAGAGAGACAAGCAGTATCGATTGCAATTTGTCTTGGCCGTGATGCAGATTTGTATCTGCTGGACGAACCCTCAGCACATTTAGATGCAAATGCAAGAATGGAAGCTGCTAAAGCAATCCGACGGACTATGGAAGCAAATGAAAAGACCGCTCTAGTGATAGACCACGATGTATATTTTATTGATATTCTAAGTGATTCACTAATGGTTTTTGATGGCGAGGGTGGAAAATCTGGTAGAGCGACTGGACCTTATCCACTTAGAGATGGTATGAACCAGTTTCTTGATCAAGTAAATATCACCTTCAGGCGTGACCACGATTCTAAGCGCCCGCGCATAAATAAGCCAGATAGTCGCAAAGATAGGGAGCAGCAGAGCTCCGGAGATTTCTACTCATTCGAGTCAAAATAGGTGACAAAATGCCATTTGGAATACCGCCATCGGGAGGTCCATTGAGCAGAACCAGAACCCGTCTATCCGCCTCTTCACTGACTAAATATCTGCGTTGTGAAAAAGCCTATTTCTTGTCAAATAAACTGGGTTTGTCGAGCCCGAAATCAATCTCACAAATCCTGGGAATTACCCTCGAAGATGCGCTATGTTCAATATTGATGAGACGTCCAGTAAGCATTAACTCACTAGAGGAACTGAAAGAGTGGTGCTTCGCCCTCGCCGAAGAGGAGGCAGTCCAATGTTATCAAACCAGTAAACAAAATTGGGAATCTACCGCTTGGCGTAAAGATTCACAGACTTGGGAAGAAGTATCAGTTGACGAATTGACCCGTAAGATAAGGAATGGTCTTCACCTGTTTCTCGAGGAGGTAGAATCGTGTTACCTAGCTAATGGAGGTCCTTACTTAGATGAATTCAGACAGCAACAAAATCCGCACTCAATCCCAAGTCCTGCGTGGGGTGATGAGCCAATTTTCCCTATTCCAGACAAGGTAAGAAATTTTGGCCTTAGAACTTGGGCAGAAGACGAACCGATGGTTTGGCAAAGTAAGGATGACCCAGTTAGTTGGACAGAGGCCTGGGAGATTGCTAGGCCATGGGTCAAAGACCCAAGGGTTCACCAGCCTCAACGATTGTTCCACCCAGATGGATGGGCTGCTGGTGAATTAGATTTGGTCTTAAGATGGGATGGCAAGATTCGGTTAATCGATATTAAATCTGGTAATCCAAATTCTAAATTTGCGCAATCTCTGGAGCATCAGCTCAATTTTTATGCATGGTTGTGGCACGAAACACACGACAATCAACAGGTTGGTGGTATCGAAGGCTGGTATCTTGACGGCCCAGATCGGGTTTACTTTCCAGTGCCCAGTGAGGATAAAATCAATCAGTTGACTATTGAATACAAATCAATACATCAGGATATGTTGAGTTTAGGTGAAGGGCCTGTAAGATTTCCTGATTCTTATCCAAAACCTTGTAACAATGCAGCAGGTTGTTTTTGGTGTATGTTTGGTGAGGAAAATACTTTACAAGGATTTGAACACCTAAAGGGAGTTATGGATATGAAAATAGAGATATCTCCTCCAAGTCAGATGATAGGCGATATCCAATCCAGGATAAATATTCGTGGAAAGTTCACTGGACAATGGGGTCCGTTGCCGAATCACTATGCTGAGCCGGTATTAGGCGCCATGATTAGCGTATCTGGAACACAAGTAACGGTTGAGGAAAGCGAGCCAAATGCCTTCTCCAGCCTGCATGATTACGCTGATGGTGAGGTAATTATTACGAACGCCTTACCCGGAGTTTGGCGCGGTAATCCCCGTATTTATTTGGATAGCAAGAGCAGCATAGTTTCCCTAAATTCAACCGATAATGGGGATTATGCTGATGTCAATATAACACGCATCGGTCTGATGAGGACACGGGCCAATGTCGAAGGAGTTATAGTTTCTATAGACCATAGAAGCGGAGTTAGACTTGATGAAAAACCTTGGTCAATGCGAAATATGCATATCTG
>CEUF01037403.1_pt1 | contig 23805 bp, 48 predicted proteins | sample 531461 | NCBI WGS metagenome assembly CEUF01 (sample SAMEA2623350, study PRJEB7988) | marine metagenome | biome: marine biome (ENVO:00000447); feature: surface water layer (ENVO:00002042); material: "saline water (ENVO:00002010), including plankton (ENVO:xxxxxxxx)" | depth 5 m | reverse complement strand
GAGCAGGATCAGCTCCTCTATAATGGTTCGTTCTTGGTAACGTCTGCACAGGGTAACCAGTTTACTTATCAGATGTCATCTGAACCTAGTGGTAACGCTATTGGTTCTAACATACTTGTTAAGGTTGAGATTGATACTGTTGACTCAGCGTCACCATATGTGTTCAACTGTTCACTAAGATCTGTTTGGGGCATCAATGGTATGCACGCAGATGGAGCATTTGCAACTGGTTTCAAATCAATGGTTGTTGCCCAGTTCACTGGTATCTCACTACAAAAAGACGATAGAGCATTTGTTGTTTATAACCAATCAACTGGACAGTATGAACCACAGGCAGCGGGTTCTGGTGCACACATCAATGGTTTCGCAGAATATAGAAGAGGATGGCGACATGTACACATACATGCATCTAATGACTCATTCATACAGGTGGTGTCTGTTTTCGCTGTGGGATTTGGAGATCACTTCTTCTCAGAGAGTGGCGGTGACTTATCAATCACCAACTCTAACTCAAACTTTGGTAACACATCACTAAGATCAAAAGGATTCAAGGCAGCAGCATTTACGAAAGATAAAGCAGGACAGATAACACACGTTATACCACCAAAAGGATTGAGTGATGTATCAGAGGTGTCAATCAACTGGGTTACTATTGATATTACTGCAACAAAAGCAGAGGCAGATGCATCAAGACTATACCTATATGGTTATACATCAGAGTTAGGTAAACCACCAAGTAAGATACAGGGTTATACTATTGGTGCTAGACGTGATGACGTTAACACACCTGACAAGATATATGTTGCTCTTGTAGCATCAGGTGCAAGTGAACCTACAACACACTATGCACACATATCCCCAGCAGGACCAACAGTTACAGGTACAAAGGCGGGTGATGATGAGTCACCATTGAAGTTTGACAGTAACAGAAGTCAGTGGTACTTACAGGTTGACAACGCAAACAACACAATATACACAACACTACAAGCGAATAGCATATATCAGAACTTAGGATTTACACCTACCACATTCATCAGACGTATTCCCGACGCAAGAGACCTTAATGACAGAACATATAGATTCAGATATGTACTAGATAAGGATGCGTTCCCAATACCAAGACCACCTATTACTGGTTTCGTTCTACAACCTAGATCCAGCGAGTCAAACTCACCAGCATATAGTAAAACTTACTACATCTATGATGTAGAAACATATCAGACATTTGAACGTGGTGTTACAGATGGTATATACTACTTGACATTCCTGTCAGCGTCAGTATCCCCAGGTGCTACTAACTTCAATGACTTTGAGTTCTCTCAACAGACAGTGGACATATATCCGTCATTTGACAGAGACAACCCAGTTGCAGACCCAGCAGCAGCAGTTTCAGTTGCAGACTCAGAGATATTAGGATTGGTTAGGACAACTGATGGTGCAACACCAACACCTAACGAGAACACACAGTTATCAATTACTAAGGAGACTACACAGTTCTTCTTACAAGAGACAGAGAATAACTTAGGATATACAACCACAGTCAACACACTAACAGGTATAGTTGTTACTGCTAGACTAGGAGATGAAGAAGAGAGAAAGATACCACTTAAATTAAATCCAGACAACTCAGTAGCACCTTTACAGGTAGAACTGAGACGTTACTCTATTCTTAGAGCATCAGGACACACGTTTGAGTATCTTGGTTTCGGACCAGGAAACTACTCAACAGCGTTCCCATCTACTCAGGTAGAGGTTCTAAGTCCAGAGCAAGTCAGACTGTCACAGTCATTGAAAGAAGCAGCAGGAGTTGCTTACTACTCTGGTGTTAACAGTGATGGAGAACTATTCGTTGGTAACCAAGTTATCAACCCAGTTACAGGTCAGATCACTAACGAAGATATCGCTCAGTTAAACGTCCTCGGTGAAGAGGGAACTACGATTGAGACGTTCTCTGAATTGGTATTGACTGATAAACTAACTGTAATTGGTGGAGCATCTAACCAGTTAGAATCTGTATTCTCAGGTCCTGTAACGATGCAGAAGAAACTGACATCACAGGATGAGATTCAGTCTCTTAAATTCACTTATAGTAATGATGATGGTACTGTACTAAAACAAACATTCCTAGCAAATGAACTTGCTGGTGTACCCGATCTCGCTGCTGGATTAGCATTTAACAATGGCGACATATGTTACAACATAGACTGGACCCCAGGTGCATCACTTGGTTGGGTTTATGATGCTGGCACATGGTATAAGATCGGATTGAGTGATACAGCACCGATCACATCACAAAGATATAGTGGTGTAACTCATTATGGTATTGGTATGGCACCTGACGCTTCAAATAGATTGAAGGTCAGTGGCAACACATTCTTCTCTGGTAACATAGATGTTACTGGAACTTATGGTGCTGCCGATAAATATAGATTGGCGACTGGTCTTGCGAATAGCAACAACGGTGTGACATATAGTGGAAATGGATCCACAGTTACATTTGCTATATCACCAGGGCACACCGCATTTTCTGTATTGGTATTCTTAAATGGTGTTTGCCAAGTCCCAGGTGTAGACTACACTGTGACTGGTAACGCAGTTGATTTTAGTATTGCTGGGGCGACAATCCCTGCATCAGGTGATGTGATTCAAATTCGTGAATTAGTAATCTAAGGTAGAATCTAATGTCAACCAAAATAATTGGTAATCAGATTAGCGATGCGACAAGAGCAATTATTACTGCCCTGACTGTCACAGAACAAGTCAACTTACCTAGTTTAAACCAAACACAAATCAATGCCCTTGGAACTGTTGCGTTAGGTACTATCATCTACAACAACAGCGAGAAGATTTTCCAAGGTTACTTACCTGATGTCAACGGACCAGGGTCACCAGGGTGGGATGACGTTGGTGGTGGTGGACCCAGTATTGGTGAAGATAGTATTATAAGAACTAACGGTACTACCATTTCTGAGAACCTAACAATAGGACCCAGTGCTAACAATGGTGTAGAGTTTACTAACGGTTTTACTGCTGCTCCTATTCAAGTTGCAAATGGTTATACTGTTACTATTGAGAATGGTGCAACATGGACTATTATTGGTCCTGACGAAGATCTTAGTGCATATAGATATTACAATAACTTAGGTATTAACCAGCATCTAAGAATGGTGCCAGGGTCTACCTTTGAGTTCGGACAAACAAAAGAAAGAATACTATCATTTGCTAAGTCATCTACTGTAACTGTGGATCATAGCATAGCAAACGTATTTGAAACCAAAAACCCAACAGGGTATAACGGTAACATTACTATGAACTTTAATAATGTACCGAATGAGTCTGGTATCATGTTTAACGGATCAGTGCTTATATACCAACGAAATGGTAATGGTGCTATTACATCTGTACAGGTAAATGGTAGTACAGCAGACACACATTTTAACGTAGATGACTTGACCCCAGCAGAATATGCGAACTCATATCAGTGTATGTTCTACTTGGAAGGTTCTCAGTGGACTTGTTTTGTCATGGTAACGAATTTCGCTAGTTAATTATTATGCCTATTGGAACCAATAAACTTATGCAAATGGGTGGTGGAGGAGGAGACTCTACACCATACATTGCTGCATCTGGTGGATCTCTTTCAACTGGTTCTCATAGTGACGCAGACAATATACCACTCACTCTACACTCATGGCAGTCTAGTGGTACAAGCACATTCAGTATAAACGATATATCAGGTACAGGAGAAGGTATCATCTATGTATGGGCATGGGGTGGTGCAGGAGGAAATGGTGGACAAGGTGGAGCAGGCGGTGGGTCTGGTGGATTCGCATTTGGAAGTTTTCAAGTAACAGCAGGACAAAGTTTTAGAGTCGCAGTCGGTGGTGGCGGTGGAAATGGTAGTGGTTGCTATGGTTGTTGGGGAGCAGGAGGAGCAGGAAGTAATGGAAGTTCATGGTGTAATGGAGGACAAGGAAGGTATGCAGGATGTCGAGGATGTTCCGCTGGTGGCGGGGGTGGCGGTGCTGGCACCGTCTTATACAATGGTACCGAAGCATTTGGAAACATATGGTTAGTCGCTGGCGGTGGCGGTGGCGGAGGTGGTCGCGAAGGTTGCGGTGGTGCAGGACAAGGTGGTGGTGGAAATCAAAACGGTCAAGGTGGTTCGTGCAGTGCAGGAGGAGGTTCGTGTTGTGCAAACGGTGGTGGTGGAGTAGGTTCTAATGGACGCCCAGGTGGAGATCGCTCTGGCGGTGGCGGTGGCGGAGGAGGTTACGCAGGCGGTAACGTCGGTGGAGACCCAGGATGTGACTGTCATGGTGCAGCAGGCGGTGGCGGTGGATCTAACTTCGTTATTGGATCAGCGTTATCATCAAGAACTGCTGCTGGAAACTACGGTACCGCAGGGGAATCTGGTCACTCATTCAGAAATGGTGCAGGAAACAGAAACGGTGGTACAGGTCGAATTGTTATTGGTTACGAGAGGCAAACTTAATGGAATTTACTAACATTGACAATGGTGGTGTCGACACCATCACAGACGTACAACGTCACACACATTTCAATTTCATCATAGATATTGATAAGCAGAGTATTATGATCTCTCGCTCTATATTTCATGCACCAAATATACAGTGTCATGTTGGTGCTATCAAGAACGGTAGTAATGGATCTTATTTTACTGAATATGATAACCTTAAATATGGTATAGACATCATAAGACAGAGAGATAAGGCAAGTATCTACTCAATTACACATGACGGTCCAATAGCATCAGACCAATCATGTTTCGAGGAAATATGGATCAGTGGTTTTGATGATGGTGACCACATAGAAGAAGGCACTAATCTATATGATGCAACATTCTGGTTCTGTGAAGGAGACAGTCCAGTAGTAGAACAGAAAGTTGTATTCAATATACAACCTTGTAATCATGACACCCCAGGGACTTTTGAGCGTTCTGCCATAAATAAGATGATCTACAACCCAGGGTATTATCCTACTGACGAAGAGTGGGAAGCACATCAAAAGTATTTGGAAGATGGGGCGACACGTCCTATTGCTCCCAATTAGATAAATAAAAGAAAAGGTATCAAATGACTCGGTTAACCGTTGCACAAGTTAAAGACCTTAGTAATCAAGGCGGTATGTCGTTCTCAAACGGAACGATAACTGCTAATGGTACCCTCAATGTCACTAATATTGTTATAAATGGAAATGTATCAGGTTCATCAGGTTATATTGTTCCATCGCAGTCAGGACAATCAGGATCATTTTTAAGTACTAATGGATCACAGATCCAGTGGGTTGGAAACTCAACAAACAAAGGTATTCCAAATGGAATTTCAGTATATAATGGTAACTCTACATGGAACAAACCCAGCGGAGTAAAAAGGATCTGGGTTAAATGCACAGGTGGTGGTGGAGGTGGTTCTGGATATGGTGAATCTGGTGCTGCTGGTGCCCATACAGAATCATTTGTTGATGTAACTAACATCAATAGTATTTCAGTAACAGTTGGTGGTGCTGGTAGTGGTACTGGTTACTCTGGTCGTGCTGGAAATGGTGGTACATCATCATTTGGTAACTATTGTTCATCAGGTGGTGGTCAAGGTGCCAACAGGAGACAACAACATGATGGTGCCACAGGTGGTAACCCCAACCAAGGTTCAGTAAGAATCTATGGTGGTTCATCACAGGGTCATAGAAACCCACCAGGGTTAGGACATGGTGGTTGTTCATTCTGGGGTGGTGCTGCACCAACATCCCATAGACAACAACAATGGGCACAGCGTCATAGAGCACATGCTGCATATGGAGCAGGCGGTTCATCAGGTAGAAACAACGAACGTGGTGGCGATGGACGTCAAGGAATCGTAGTTGTCTACGAATTTATTTGATATAAATAACAACGAAGGAGATTTAGTACCCAATGAGTACCCTCAAAGTAACATCAATTAGAGACCTCTCAGGTTCTGGTGGATTAAACCTAAGTTCTGGTTCCATCACAGTGAATGGTACTCTTACTGTAAGCAACATTAATATTAACGGAACAATAGCAGGGTCATCTGCACAGGTTATTCCGTCAGTATCAGGACAGTCAGGTAAATTCTTGACTACAAACGGTAGTACAATGTCATGGGGTACTATCGAATCAGGTGGTGGACCAAAATCCATTTCAGTGTATAATGGTAATAGTACATGGAATAAACCAAGTGGTATCAAACGTATTTGGGTTATGTGTACTGGTGGCGGTGGCGGTGGATCAGGTTATGGAGAATCAGCGGGTGCTGGTGCACATACAGAATCCATAGTCAACGTTGAGAATATCAACTCTATCTCTGTTACCGTTGGTGGTGCGGGTGGTGGAACTGGTTACTCAGGTCGTGGTGGTAACGGAGGAACTTCATCCTTTGGTAACTACGTCTCATCTGGTGGTGGACAGGGTGCTAACAGACGTCAGCAGCATGAAGGTGCTACTGGTGGAAACCCAAACCAAGGTTCTGTTAGAATCTATGGTGGTTCTGGTCAAGGACACAGAAACCCACCAGGGTTAGGTCATGGTGGAACATCTTTCTGGGGTGGTTCTGCTCCTACTGCTCACAGACAGCAGCAGTGGGCACAGCGTCATAGAGCACATGCTGCATATGGTGCGGGTGGTAGTTCTGGTAGAAACTCTGAAAGGGGTGGAGACGGACGCCAAGGTATTGTTGTAGTTTACGAATTCGATTAACAATGGGAAAAAGAGCATTAGTCCGTGCAGACGGATTTATTACAGACATCGTTGAAGCAGGAAGCGAATTCGAGGTCTACACAGGTCCAGGGTCATCTATGAAATGGATGGATATACCTGACGAAGCATCTAACTTATGGAAGTTAGAACTAGGAGAATGGATTCCAGATTTTGAATTTCATGATCCAGAATTAATTCGCCAAGTAAGTTATGGCGACCCAGGGATGCAACTTTCTATGATCTATAATGACATCAAGAATGGTACATTAGATCAAACTGGTGAGTTTTTCAATCATATCAAGAAGGTTAAGGAAGAATGCCCACCTGTTCAATATGAAGAAGTAGAAGTATTAGATGAAATGAGTGGCGAAACTCACATGGAGACACAGAAAGTGTTACCAGATGAACCATTCCCACATGATGAAACAATGCCTGCATGGATGGGTCCAGATGAAATGCCAGAAGAAGTTCAGATAGAATTTAAGATAGGAAAATACGATCCAAAGAACGCAAACCCAGATCCTGACGCTTAAACCTACATAATGCAAATTCGTAATGTACTCATTGTGGGAGGTGGTACCGCAGGATGGATGACTGCTACCGCCTTAGTGAAACTTTGCCCACATATTCAAGTTAGTCTTATAGAGTCGAAAGATCAACCCATCATAGGTGTAGGAGAATCTACCCTAGGGCAGATCAACGACTTTTTTGCGTTATTAGACTTGAAAGATGAAGAATGGATGAAGGAGACAGGAAGCACATATAAATCCAACATAAGATTTACTGATTTCTATAAGAAGGGAGAGACATGGGATTATCCCTTTGGTAAATCTACTATTGTAAATGATCTACCACATGGGTGGATGTCATGGTTTGCTCTGAATATAGAGAAACCAGAGAAGTTTACAAGAGATACATTTGCTCGATCTATGAATATCATAGGTCATCTAGCATACGCTAATAAACTAACAAGATGTGATAAGTTTCCTTTCGATCATGATACTGCATATCATATGGACGCAGTTAAGTTTGGTCAGTGGTTACGAGATAATAGATGTCAAGAAGTAAATCATATGTACGGACACATCACAGGGTGTGTAAAAGATGAGCATGGTAACATTGACATATTATATGCAGGAAGCAAAGAACTAAAATATGATTTGTATATAGACTGCACAGGTTTCAACTCAGTATTATTAGAAGGTATTATGAACGTACCTTTTAAATCATTTCATGTAAATGAAGGTGGTTGTTTGTTAAATGATACAGCAGTTACATGTCATATGCCACATGAACAACCAGAAATAGAAGTTACTAATACAACTACATGTACTGCAATAGATAATGGTTGGGTCTGGGACGTACCATTATGGCAAAGATCAGGGTGTGGTTATGTACATTCAAAAGACTTTGCAAAGAATCCAGAAGAAGAACTATATCAATACCTAGTTAGAAGAAGTGGTAAGACAAGGGCAGACCAAGCAAAGTTTAGGACAGTACCATTTAGAAATGGTAAGCATGAAAAAGCATGGGAGAAGAATGTAGTAGCAGTTGGGTTAGCAAACTGTTTTGTTGAACCATTAGAAGCAACAGGACTATTGACAACACATGAACAGATCATTAGAATCTGTAACACTTTGAAAGGTAGAGAGGGATTTGTACCCAAAGTTGAAGCAGATATGCTAAACTTAGTGAATGATCTTGAAATAGAAGGATTCAAGAATTTCATTGCTGCTCATTATGCCTTTTCTGCTCGGGAAACACCCTATTGGCAAACCGTAGCAAATGATGTAGAATATGATTTTACGACTGCATCACTAGATAATCTATTTGTTAAATATAGTTCTGAAAAGCATGTTACCTATGAATGGTCTGGCGATCAAAACTATAATGATGGACTTAGATACATAGGAGCAGGCATGGGTTTTAATCCCCTAAATAAACATACATTGAAACTTACCCGACTACAAAATCAACTATCAGAGGCAGCGGACAAGATTGAACTTGACAAAGCAGAGTTGTTATTTGACGGTTGGAACAAAGCAATGTATCATTGGTGTGATGATCTACCCTCGTCATACGAATTTCAAAAGCAAACTATTTACAGTTAATTATGACAGTACCATTAGATGTAGTATTACCTGACGGAGAATCCTCAGAATTGCCCGAATTGCCTGAGCAAATTACAGAGGTAGATACTGCACAAGATGCAGTTAAATCATTTGAAGATCTCTGGTTAAATTTACGCTATCAGCATAGAGAAAAGTATAAAGAATATACTGAACTTCAAGCATCACTATCTGCTATGAACTTTGAGTCAGCAGAGACAAGAGTTGATTTCACTAGAATGAATGAAATGCGTGATGATATTGTTAAACTAGAAGGTGGTTTAGAAACATTAAATCTATACAGAACCCTAGTGATGGGAGTGGAAGCAGAACCTTGGTTAGAGATTGAAATCCAAGAGAAACGTAAGAAGATTAAAGTTAGAACTAACTCTAAGTATTCTAAAAAAGGTGGAGATTATTCCAAGTATGCTAACTGGGAAGCAGATCAGACAGCGACTGATGGTGAAGTAAACATTCCTAAGTAAATGATGAATCTTGATTATATCTTTCCCACACCAATTTGGTGGGTTGATTTGAAGATTGACGTGCAAAAAATGCAGGATATTTGTTATGAAATAGCAAATACTATGGAGGGTAAAGCACGAAGTAATCGGGGTTTATTGAATTATCAATCCCCTGATTTTATGGGAGAGCAAGTAATCGAAGATTTAGATAATGGAACTCATGTAGATGAGTTTGGTTTATTATTAAAAGATATTAAATCAAATGCACTAGAATGTTATAAAACATTTGGTCCAATGTCTACTGAATTATCATTTGCAAATGCGTGGATTAATATAAATGGAAATGGAGGATATAACGAGGTACATACACACCCAGGGTGTGTAATATCTGGTGTATATTATGTTAAAGTACCAACCACAGGTGAACCAGGGCAGATATGTTTTCACCGTGATGGCACTGATGGTTATGTATTACATAGTCTCGGTGTAGCAGAAGATATGAGTACAGCAGAAGTACCTCATACCAGTAGTACTTGGTCTTATCCACCAGTAGAAGGTAGGTTAATCTTGTTTCCTGCTTGGTTAAGTCATGGAGTTAGAGAGAATGAAACTGACGAAGATCGTATTAGTATTTCATTCAATTTAGTTCCTAAAAGATCAAAACAAGATCTGTTGAATATTGTTAGAAACAATGCTACTTAATGTATTCCCAACACTCATACGATTCGGTACGATAACACCCTCTGAGAGCGACCTAGAAGCGTCTCAGAGCATCTTAAATGCCTATTTTGCCCTATCCAGTAAAGGAGACTATGGTTTAGAATCTGGACTGTCTACTGGTTCACAACGTGGTGGTAAAGAGTTGTTCGATCATAAAGAATTTGACTGGTTGACACACCCTATCATGGTAGAAGCAGCAGACTATTGGAGGAATGATCTAAACTATCGTAGAGACTGGCACATATATTTGGATAGTATGTGGAGTAATAAGCACAACGAAGGAGATACTACTGGGGAGCATTGTCATAAATCAGGTGGTAGAAGTAAATCAGATGTATCAATAGTATATTATTTACAGAAACAAAAAGGTGCAGGCAATATAGAATTTAAGAATCCATTAGAACAGATATGGAGAATGTTACCACTCGATGAAAATTACGATCAGTGGGCAAGAGACGACTATTATCATCAAGGAATACAATATGATTGGCAAGAAATAGATGCAGAATCATATAATTATATAATATTTCCCTCATGGTTAAAGCATAGAACTCAACCAGCAAGAGGAGATAGAATTGCTATTAGTTTTAATGTAGCGGGTTGCCCTATCGACCCAACGGAGGGAGATTTTGAATAAACTTATACTTCCATTTCTAAATCCTAATCTATTTGTATGTGGAGATAAACCAAGAGTATGGAGAAACGCATTACCTGACCCTACACAATATGTGAATTGGGATACAGTCACACATTGCTTTAATAATCCTTGGTATTATAGAACTCAGATATTAAATAAGAACGGAAGAAGATTGATGTTACCAGAGAAGTTTGAAGTCTGGTATGAGAAGGGAGTGCCACGCAAGGAAGAATTATTCGCAGCAATTAATGAAGGATATACATTTATTATTGAACAGTATGGACATTATAATGCAGCAGTAGATAATCTATTAGAGAATATAGAATCAGTATTCGATTGCAACTGTGATGCACATATATTTGGAGCAGCAAAACCAGATAGCACATCATTTGGTTCGCATTGGGACATACCACCTAATTTTATATGTCAGATAGATGGAGAGACACATTGGAATGTATTTGAAGAGCGTTGTTCAGCACTCGTAGAAATGACTGATGAACCATACCTACCTGATAAGGCAGGGCAAGAGTTGAATGTAGCATTAGATGTTACACTCAAAGCGGGAGACGTCATGTACATACCCGCTAGGACATATCACAAACCATTTCCTAGTGGTAAACGATTGAGTATGTCTATACCTTGTATGTACCCACTTGATGTAGAGAGCGACAGGAAACAGTATGTTATTGAATAATTGCTACCCATTACCTGATCCTATGATGGATCAGATCGAGGAGATAGTAACCTCGCAGACATTTCCTTGGTACTTGTTAAAAGAAACAACGTTTGCTGATGAACAAGCAACACCATACGCAGGAGTGTTTGATAACAATAGTTTCTCTCATGTATTGGTGATGGACTATCAAGTTGTTAGTCACCAGTATGATCTATTTGAGTCAGCATTGAGACTGATAGCACACCACGCAAAGCAACCATTTACTGACATATACAGAGTCAGGTTAGGGTGTCTGCTACCTGATAACCTACCACACCATTGCCCTCATGTTGACTTTGAAGAACCACATACCACAGCATTATATTATGTGAACAAGAGTGATGGAGACACATTCTTTTTTGATTTCAAAGAGGTAGATCATGTAGCACCAGAGAGAGGTAAGATGATAGTATTTGATGGACTAGACAAGCACGCAAGCAGTAGTCCAAGCAAGGGGTACAGGATAGCACTCAATATTAACTTCAAACCTAGGGTTACATAATGCCCATTTTGCCCAAATTGTCTTGAATTTAAGACAGTATTGTGGTAAACTGTTTGAAAATGTGGTTAAATAAACATATACGCATAACCCAGTATGCACCTATGTTTCCTAAGTCCGCTATCTTGACACCAGAGCAAAAGAAACTGGTACGTCACGCTCTTTTTGCCTTACAGAAAGAGTATTATCAAAAGTTGGGAGAAATTCCACCCGCTAAACTAATCTTATTAGATGAAATTGCAACAGCATTGCACCTTAGAGATGAATACCTATGATGATTTCCTTGACGAGGACTATCATCAAGAGTTATTGTCTATCCTCACAGGGTGGGAGTTCCCTTGGTTCTATCAGAATACTCTAACAGCAGGCAGTCTTGATGTCTCAGCACTAGGGTTCAACCATTGGTTGAGTAATGAACATGACCCAGAATTTTCTGAGTTAATATTAAAAATGCAAGAGAAAGTAGGTGCAAAAGAGTGTTATAGAGCAAGATGTGACATGACATTATATAATCCAAAAGGATATAGACATGACTTTCATACTGATGCTAAACAAGCACACCGAGTTTGTATATATTATGTGAATGATAGTGATGGAGATACTATAATAATGGGAGAAGATAATTCAATACATAAAGTGACACCCAAAGCGAATAGAATGATTACCTTTAATGGTAAACATTTACACACAGGTCACAGTCCTCAACATCATAAATGTCGTATTTTAATTAATGCAAACTACTCACTTAACGGATAAAGTAATACCACTATTCTCTACACCTGTATTTGTAGAGGTAGGTAAGAATATGCCTGATGTTATTCCTCAAATTAAGGATTTAGAATATCATAATTATTCTAATAGACATAAAGGTGGAGAACAAACTACCAACATGAATATACTGGACACACTACCAGAATTAACAGAGTGGTTAAGTCCATTTGTTAAGGAGTATGTCTATGATGTCATGGGGTGTGATACTAAAAATGATATAGACATACCTTGTTCATGGGTTAATAGACATAAGTTTCAAGATAAATCACATGAACATAATCATAGAAATTGTTTATATTCTGGAATAGTATATTTGGAGTGCGAACCCAACGGTGGTGATTTAATATTCACCAACCATAAATTTGAAATGATAAGTCCAGATAGGACACACTACAACATATACAACAGTATGAAGTGGACTATCAGACCAGAGAAGGGCATGGTTGTTATGTTCCCTAGTGACCTATTTCATTTTGTAACAGAGAATGTATCAAGTGAGATAAGATACTCGTTAGCATTTAATATGATGTTACGAGGAAAGTTTGGCAATCCCTCGTCATTCATAAACCTATGAGTACACCTTTATTCATTTCAGAGAGCATACCATTGGAAATTAGAGACATACTAAAAGCACTATCAGTTGGTAGTAAAGCAAGATGGCAAGGATTTGAAGGTACTATTGGATTTGTAAGTGATGACTACATCACACTAATATTAAGAGAGATACCTGATGAGAATACTAGATATGGATTTAGGACAGTCAGTCTAATAGTTAGAAGGTGTGATTGGGAAGAACTAGAACTAGACCCTATACATTTTAAGAGAGTGAGAGCATATAGAGGTAAGATAAATGACCACGCAGGCAATGATATGATGCCAGAGATAGACAAAAGATAAACTGTCACAAGGGGTTGACTACTGTTCAACCTATGCACTATACTAAGAAATATTATATTATTATTGAGTTGACAATTACATTACGACCACATCAACAGCGAGCATTTGATACAATGCGTAAAAACAACAAAGGTTCAGTTATAGTACCCACAGGTGGTGGTAAGACTATGATTATGATTGAACATGCTCGTTATACATTTTGTCAGGACTCAGTACCCAAAACTATTGTAGTGGTTGCACCTCGCATACTACTAGCAAATCAATTATGTTCAGAGTTTCTAGAACAGAACCTAGACGGTTGGTACAATCAGTCTATCGAGGTTATACATTGCCACTCAGGAGAGACTCACTTCAAGTCAACTACTAAGACTAAGCAACTAGAAGAGTGGTATCACAATACACCTAAGAATCTTATCATATTCACTACATATCATTCACTACACAAGATTACAAATAGTCTTGATATTGAAGTTGACGTAGCATACTATGATGAAGCACATAACTCAGTTACTAGACGATTCTTTGATGGTACTCAGGCAATGAGTCACAGATCAAGACAATCATATTTCTTCACAGCAACACCTCGCATAGCACATCAACATGAGCGTAGCATGACTAACGAGAAGGTGTATGGTAAGAGACTTATCAATGTACCCGCACCAGAACTCGTAAGTCAAGGTCACATACTACCACCAACTATCGTACCATTTGAAGTTGATGCAACTAGAACCAGAGAAAATTGTCATGAAGTAGATGCAGAGTCAGTTGACGATATTATTGATACACTAGATGATACACACGCATCTAAGGTACTTGTAGCAGTTCCTAGTAGCGGTGTATTACAAGGTATGATCTCTAAGACCACTCTATTGTATCGCTTGTCAGAGCGTGGATACGACACCTTACACATCACATCTAAGTTCGGTGCTATCATCAATGGTAAGAAGGTATCAAGAGAGCATTTCTTCGATACTCTTACAGCATGGGGTAGAGACCCAGATAAGAAGTTTGTTATCTTTCACTATTCTATTCTTAGTGAAGGTATCAATGTACATGGTCTCACACATTGTATCTTGTTAAGAAACCTTAACGTAGTTGAAATGGCACAGACTATTGGTAGAGTTATACGACTAGATAAGAGAGATAGTAACAGGTTGCAGAGTGGAGAACTAACACCTTGCAAGTGGTCACTATATCATAAACCTACTGGTTACATTACAGTACCAGTACACAAGACATCAAAGAGAACTATTAAGAGACTAGAATTAGTTTGTGATAGTATCTTTAACAAAGGAGAACCACCACTTAGTATCGTTAGATAATGGGCAAAGTTTGTACACTATTTCCACAATTCTATTATCATGGAGAGGTAAAGAATCATCAACAGTTAAAAGATAAACTATTATCTGAATTAACTGATGATAAACTATCTCAACCAAAGGAGTGGAATTGTAGTGTTCAATCATCATTTGAAACTGATAACAATTTCTCATGGGATTATTTTTATGAGTGCATTAAACCTAACTTGATAGATATGCACCAACAATTAAATGGTAATCCATTGCACCAGTTTAAGATGACCGAAGCATGGTTAAACAAATATGAGCGAGGAGATAGTCAAGAAGTACACACCCACATAGGTGCTGATAACTGTACTTTCTCATGTTCATATTTTGCCCAATATGCCCTCAATGACGCTAGATTTTTGTTCTATGACCCAGATCAAACTAAACATTTAGGAGACTTCACTAAACATTATGATGGTGTCGTAAACACATGGTTTCCTGATGTACAGGAAGGAGATATAATAATATTTCCCTCATGGATACATCATCAAGTAGAACCACATAGATCAGATACTACTAGAATCACAGTATCAGCAAATTTTAAAGTAAATTCATGACCTCATCACACAGTACAAAAGACGTCAAGGTAATTGATGGATACTTCCCAGATTGGATAATAGAAGATGTAGGCAATTACTTGTCAACTGATTTCCCTATGTACTATAACAATACACCATACGGAGACTATAAGAAAGCAAGATTCTGGGGTAATACTGTTATTAGGGATAACGAGTTTACAGGAGAGACACCTTGGTATTGGTTTTTCGCTTATCTTAATGAATGTATAATGAAAGATATATGTAAAGACCTACCTTTAAGTCATATCCATAGAGTTTTAGTCAATGCTCAACACCCACATCAAGTGAGTCAGACTCATACAGATTTTAACCATAAAGCAACAAGTATCATATACCACGCATACGGTCAGAGTGGCGATACAACATTTGCTGACGGTCACAGAGTACCATTTAAAGAAGGTAGGTTAGTCATATTTGATTCCCAGAAGGAACATGATGGCGAACCACCTAATGAAGATATAAGAATAACACTAGGAGTGATCGCACCACACAAAGGTGTGTCAATATATTAAGTGGCACATAGTTTGTTGAAATTGTACGACAGTCATATAATATAGAACTATCAAATAATTTCAACCACTATGTCAAGAAAAGAATTTGAACTCTTGTATGATGCGTTTAAGAATTATCACATCTACATGACACCAGAACAAAAAGAGTTAGCAGAGAAGATATTGAATGATGGTTTCTACAATACAGGTGCAACATCATGATGTATCCTGATATAAGAGACTTCCATAAACTTCAAGGTAAGGAAGTTGACATTAAACTATCATGGGAACAACTCAATGATATTATGTACTACCTAGAATGGAAACTAACAGACATATCCGAAGCAGGGTGTGACCTAGAATTTCCAGAGGTAGAGGAAGCATATAAAACACTTGAAGAACAACAGTATCAAATTTACAAACAGGGGTGCGAAGCATGAAGCATACAATCACACTAGATGACATGGAAATCACAGCACTCAATATCCTATTAGAGGGAGAGAGTGAGATTATGGTAGAGTCTAGACTCAATACTACTGGCAATGTCAATCCAGACAGGAGAGAGATTCTAATAAATCTGGTTTATACCAAAGTATTTGATGCCTGTTATAAAGCAGATAAAGACCCGAACAATGATTATGACATGATGAAAAACTATGATAGGGTTTTATCATGACAATTATATTACTGGCACACTACTTGTTTAAATCCTAGAATCATACCTTTATAATGATAATATATTTCAACCACAAAGACATGGACGCACTCACACACAAAAGACAACTTGATGATTTTGTTGACTATGTATGGTCATTTTATGGTAGTGATGATGACTCACTATATCCAATAGAGGGACTAACAAAGTTAGACATCTTCAAAGCAACCGCTATCTACTTCAAGAGTATGAATGATACTATCACATGGGGAGACGGAGATAGTCTTGACAGAGAGCGTGTAAGAGATATATTAACTGATGTTATGGGTATGACCATAAACTACAACCCACAGAGGGGAATTACAGTTCAAGACTTAAAGGATTTAGCACTATGAGTTACACTAACAACGAGACAGCACTTCTTACTTTGATTTCTAACATCAACAACCAATTCTATTATATTGGAGAGGACAATGATAAAGTTGCACCTGTTGATGTTAAGAAATTCACACAATATTGTGTAGCATTTATTGATTCATTGGAGATAGATCATGACTAGATTATGGGAATACCCAGAGGACAATCCCTATGGAGAGTGTACCTATGATGGTAAAGTTGAAGTTTATTTCAACATTTGCAATTTACTTACTGATGCTGAACTTAACCAAGTTTGGGATATAGTGGGCAAAGCATGTGACAGAAATAATATTGACACAGATGGAGACCAAGAGTTATCCGTTAGGTTGTATGATGATATTGTAGCAGAGGACAATGATGATTAACTACAATCAATCTGACCTAAATCTATTAGATGACCTACATGATATTGTAGGTCAGGATTATGAAGGTGGAAAGCATGACCTAATAGAGTTCATGTTCAATCTATTAGAGCGTAATCAACTCGAAGAACTAAAAGACGTTATCACTAATCATTATGACCAGTAATCAACTCAAAATTGAAACATTCGACAAGTATATCATGAGAGGTGGAGATCAATCACTCTCAAACATAGAGGACTTATGTGACTATGGTTTTTATATGTTAGGCATAAGACCTGATAATGATGATATATTTAATGAAATAGTTATTGGAACTATTCAGAAACTCACACAAAATTTGACTTAACATTATTATTGGAGTATTATGGAAGTTGTTATTCAACCTATGAATCTATTTGAATCAGAAATTTGCGTAGATTGTGGTAAATCTTGCCACATGGGTTCTGGAAGATTTGTTAATCGTTATGCTTACTACGGAGACGAGGTAGAAGGTTGGCGGTGTGGCGAATGTTCAGCAGAACTAGATAGGTTACAAGAAGAGTTAGGATTTGACCTATGAGACCCTATTTTTTATACATTTTAATCGGACTTGTATTTCTATCACTTATTAGAACATCACTTAAAATTGATAGGAGTGAAAGAAACAATAGATTATACGAGGAACTATGTAAAGTAGATAAGGAGTATTGTAGATGATAACACCAGAGCAAGAATCCAATTACTTCACTAAAACAAGTGAAGGACAATACGATAGACATAAGTATAAGATTAATTGTAAAGACGGTAGTTCAGTCATTACATACGATTATAATGATGTTATAGAGAACTATTGGCATAAACATCAATTAATAGAGAATGTAGAAGTATTAGACATTAAACCAAAGAAAACAGGCGGTAAGGGATTTTGAAAACAGACACACTACTAAGGATACTCAAAGTTGTTAGAGTAAAGAAGGTTAAGTATAAACCTACTCGTAAACACTATAATATGCACTTATACGGTTAATGAAACATACATTATTTCCTATACAATACTATCATTGCAAGATACATAACCATAAAGAATTATTTGGTTCATTATTAGAAAGTGCTAAACATTTACTCAAAGATGCTCAGGGTAAATGGAATTGTAGTGTTTATACAACTTACTTTGAAGAGCAAGATGTAGTTGACCCTACTGAACTGGGCAAGGTTCTCGCACCTTATTTGTATCAATATTTCCCTACACATTGCAACATAGATTTAATAAACTCATGGTTAAACTTATATAATAGTGGACACACACAAGAACCACATCATCATGTAAATTTCCCTGACTTTATTAATTTTAGTGGTGTAGTATTCATACAATATAAGAAGGGAGAAGATGCCAACTTTTATTTTGAGAATTTAAACTTAGAGCATACAGTACTAGGTTACACACATATATTTGAACAAGATCAGATACTATCCCCTGATATATCAGAAGGCGATTTGCTGTTATTTCCCTCGTTTGTACGTCATGGTGTAAAGACTCAAAGATTTGATAATAACAGATTAACATTAAGTTTCAATCTTGCTGTGACACCTATGTAAGTGTCACACAATTTGACACAAGTGCTAGACGTGTGATTATAATGGAAATATCAACCACAGATAACATGATTTTCAATTTCTTAGAAACAAGTTTCCAGAATGTTAGATCATCTAAGAGAACTGACCAGTTGCATGACGCATTACTATCTCAGTTCCTAGAAACCTATCCAGAACTAGCATCACTACATTGGAGACAAGAATATAAACTACAACAAGACGCATTTGGTGGTACATTCGATATTGATATTGTAGGACTAGATGACAATGGTTACATCAAGTACGCAATTCTTGCCAAGGCAATCAACAGCAATGTCAACAAGAATATCAAGAATTATGCTAACACTACTATTGGCGAAGCATCAAGACTATTCTATGCACCTATTGTAAATGAAACAATCGAAAAGATATTATTTGTTTCATTACTACCTAGAACAGCACCCAGATTCAATAAGAAGGGAGAAGTTGTAGGATTTGATGACGTCAAGTCAGCGAAGGATAGAACCAACATTAAACCAGTATTGAAGAGACAGTACGGTAACAAAGTACAATCTATTGATCTATTCTATACTATTGACAATGTAAGAAAAGGATTAACTAACGAGGATTATAATACAATAACACCTAGTTTTATTGATTCATTTGTATTCGAGGTTTAATCATGATGTCAGTTGCATTTTCAGAGTATAAAGAGGAGTGGTTAAAGAGGTGTGATGAAGATGATCGCACCATACCCACATTTGAACAGTACCTACACGCAGTTAATCTCGGTAGGAAGTATTCAGCAATCTATGATAAGTATGGTTTCTTAAAGGAGGACTATTAAATGTATTATGAAGAGGGATTATGGGAATATGCCACAGATAAGGCACATGAAATGATGAAACACCGAAAACAATCACTTGATGAGGAGACATACAATTATCAAATAGAATACTGGACTAAGAAAGTCTATCATGAAAACTCACACCTAAGAGGTATTGATTAATGACATACAAAACATTTGAGGAAATTTCAATAGGAGACATTGTATCATACAATCGGGTATGGGGATATGTCTTATCAAGATTTGATGACACTAAACAAATTAAAATAGTAGATGAATATACTAACGATAAGATTTTAGTAGATTATAGAAGAGTACAAGTATTAGAGAAATTCGAGGAGGGATTATGCAGTTTCTAGTAACAGACATTGAATTTGATTTTGATGATGATGAAGCAAATACAGTTTGCAATTCTGATTTAGATACTTTCTTTATTGCATCTAATTCTGTTAGAAGAGAAGTAGTAGAGGAAAATCTTGGTGTATGGGAAGCAGACAATGAAGAGGATTTAATCGAAGAGATTACATGCTCATCAGGTTGGTTAGTTAAAAACATACACTATGAAATCCAGTTGAAATAGTGTCACACACACCATAGTATTTGACACTAACTCGACTATAATTAATATATCAGGTCAAGGTTAATGCTTACATTCACAAGTGCTAAGGGATACCTTTAACACTTGATCTGATAAACACACACACTATAAAGTACTCGATACTTTTAGGTTAATTAGGTCACTATTATTATTAAAGGTCAGTAATGCAACTCGCCACCGCCTGACCGCCTTTCACATTCTTTTTTAATTCAACCACATGAAAACTAAAATATCATTTGCATTTATTCTTGACAACCTTACAGATTTAGGTTGGGATTACACATCAGGTAGAATGTCTAGATCAGGCATGGAAATCTACGATAGCATTATGAGACATGTAGGTGTCTTAGAAGATCATGAACATTGGAATGAAGATGTTTATGCTGACTCTAACGGAGATTGGTAATATGCACTTCACAGACAGAGAACTAGGATTAATCGCTCACAAACTAGGCATGGCATATTGTGACCTAGACACACCCAATAGTGGTAACACATGGACATTCGAGCGTTATGGTAAAGACTCAGTTGTAGGTGCATTTAAAAAGGTTCAAGAAGAGATCAAGAACCGAGGTCTCAATAAGAACACACTTGAACTAAAACGTCAACCCTACAATGTACCAGTTGCCAAAGAGTCCGCCTTTGGTCTTGATCGAGACTTTGAGGTGTTAGGATTATATCGTAAAGATCAATCCAAGATCAAAAAAAGACCAACCACATTTTATTGCTAAACAGCAGGAGTTTTTAATGAATGAAGTCAACACACTTATACCCACCTATGATTTTCCTAGTAGTCCTATCCTATGGTTGGGTTTCTTTGGTATAATAGTAGCACTTGCAGTACTGTTTGTTGCTAATACTGATTACTTCAATAGTCCACTCAATGAGGATAAGAAGTAATGACTACTAGAAAACTAACAGATCAACAGTTTAAAGACTTAAAAGAGTTATATGTTGATAGAATCGTTGACAATATGTCAATGAAGGATTTAATCATCTACGCTACCGAAGATATGCAGAAGTGGGTGGACTCACTCACATATAATGATGCAATGGTAGAAATAGAGGAATATTTTGATGAGTATTTTACAGACACTATCGAGGAAGTAATCAATGGTTAAGCAACAGTATGTTATGCAGTTCACAACAAGAACTGACTACTACCAAAGTTTTGAAATTTCATTTGATGAATTTTGGGAAGATTATTGTAAGGAAATGGATTTTGATGAAGAGGAGTCCGATCTTAACGATTGGGATAATGAGGACTTAATGCAAGTTGCATGGGATTATATACTCAAAAATCCAGACAAGTATCGTTACGGAAATTCTGATTACGATAATGAAGAGATCATGAACTACAACTTACAGAGGATTTAATCATGGAACAAATTTATAGAGTATTAGTATCTAAACAAATAGAATACTCAGTTGAAGTTGAAGCGGAGAGTCCACAGGAAGCAATGGAACTTATAGAAGAGGAGATACAACAGAATGAAGGTATCTACAACTATGAGATCGAAGCATCATGTGAAGAGTTCAATGTAACACACGCAGAATTACATGATGGTTACTATGTGACAGCATCATAAGTGTCTACTTTTTGTTTAAATTGCCCATATAGACCTTTATAATAATATTAATGATTCAACCACTATCATGAAGAAATTAAACATTCAAGTCACATCAGGTCAGTATAACCTATTGTGGTTAATGATCGCAGAGCATGGCGAGAAGATCGTTGCTAATTCCAATGGAGACATGGATATGCAGACATTCGATAATCTATTTGATGCAGTATGTCAGGCGGATTATGTGTAGTAGAGGAGTGCCACCAATTAAACCTAGAAAGTACTTAGAAGGAGATCACTACCTTAATTACAAACTTACTTTCGATCAAGTAGAAGAAATACTTGAATCAATCGAGTGGATAGCAGAGGAGAATGAAGAACACATGAAGGTTCTAATATCCGCCTATTACGCTCTAAAAGACCAGAACGGTCACACTATACCAAAAGAATGGAGGAACGGTTAATGGATTTTAAAGAAGAGATTTATGAAATAGCATTTGGAGATAATGCTATAAACAGAGATTTTGATGAACTCGAAGTAATCGAGAGAATACAATCATATAGTGATGGAAGCAACCCTATCCTTATAGAGGACGCATGGTGCGAAACAGAGCAGTTAAACGCATTTTTAACTGAATTAAGTGATGCTGATTTAATTAAAGAACGTAAGACTTTAATTGAGTCAACTGTAAAGATCATGAAATTATTAGATGAAATAGGAGTAGAATAATGGCATATTGTGACAAGTGTGGTAATTTTGATAAATCTCACGTTGAGGATTGGGATTTGAAATTACATACAAATGAGTTGAGTTATCAACCTGATTTATATTACTATTGGGATAGTCCAATAGAAGAGGATTATAATTGGAGAGACGCATACCCAGAAATTGACTGTTTATGTGAAATCTGTTTTGATATTGCCAACTCAGAGAAGAAAATTAAATGGCAACTACCAAGAAGTCAACACAAGTTATGACAGTTTATAAGGTGTCACACACATTCCCTATTTAATGTAATTATCGGTTATATTAAATAATATAAGACAACCACAGAATTATGAGCAGTTTAACTAATACAGCAATCTTTGAAGATATTGCAGACAAGTGGGATATAGTCAAGTGCAACAACGGTGTTGGTGTATTTGAACTCACTTATGAAGGAGAGCATACAGGAGATACTTTCGATACGGAAGATGAGTGTTGGCACTTCATCAAGCATCAAGTTTACAATGAATTTGAATCAAGGTGTGAGTGAGACGAGTGAGACATGTGACAGTTTATATACTGACCACACACCGCCCACTTTGCCCTTATAGTCCATTATAATTAAATCAATTACAACCACAGAAAAATGCCAGAGTTCAAATACACAATCGAAACACCCAGACTATTCAACTCAGAAGTCTTTACTGATGACCTACAAAAAGCAGAGGATTTATGCTTTGACTTCGGTTGCGACTATGAGTACTCATGCGTCAGAGACAACAAAACAGGCGAAATAGTCTATGAAATGGGTAATATCATGGGTTTAGTTGAGGAGGGCATAGTATAATGCGAAACTTTGACAAGATCAATTATTTAAAAGAACTACAAGTGCCAGTAATTGATGATAATGCAGGCACTATCTCAGTCACATTTACATTTGACGAGTTACACGCATTTTCAGAACACGTTGATTGGTGCATTTATGAGCAAGATCAACCAGTAAACGACAATTTACAGTCATTTATTGATAAATTACTCTATAATAAGAGAAATACAGCACCTAAAATCAAGCAAGTTAATCTACCCAAGGAGGAGTGGTAATGGATTTTGAAACATGGTTAAGTCAATGCCCTGATCCTAG
>CEUF01097737.1_pt1 | contig 24237 bp, 20 predicted proteins | sample 531461 | NCBI WGS metagenome assembly CEUF01 (sample SAMEA2623350, study PRJEB7988) | marine metagenome | biome: marine biome (ENVO:00000447); feature: surface water layer (ENVO:00002042); material: "saline water (ENVO:00002010), including plankton (ENVO:xxxxxxxx)" | depth 5 m | reverse complement strand
CTTGCTTCTGGTAAGCCAATACTTATTAATCACGAAGGATGGCAAAAGGTTGAGATAAATAGAGATAATATAGGATATGTTTTGCCAGCAGAAATAAAAGACAATGATGTAAGAAGATTCTCAAATTATTGCAAAAATACTTTGTTAATTACAAAACAAGGTGAAAACGCATTAAATATAGCAAAATCGAAATATGCTACAGATATAGCAGTAAGAAAATATAATAAGTTATTTAAAAATAAGAATGTATAAATTTTTTATAAAAAGAATCTTCGAATTTACAATTGCTTTGTTGGCTCTTTTTATGCTTTTGCCAATATTTCTAACAATTTCAATTTTAGTCTTATTAAAAATGGGCACTCCAATATTTTTCATACAACCTAGGCCGGGTTTAAATGGTGAAACTTTTAAAATGTATAAATTTAGAACGATGACAAATAAATGTGATAAGAATGGAAAACTTTTGGAGGATAAAGACAGATTATCAAACTTCGGCAGCTTTTTAAGATCTACTAGTTTGGATGAATTGCCTACACTTTGGAATGTTTTATGTGGAAATATGTCTTTAGTGGGACCAAGACCATTGCTAATTGAATATTTGCCCTTATATTCAAAGAATCAGGCTAGGAGGCATGATGTAAGACCTGGAATTACTGGTTGGGCTCAAGTGAATGGTCGAAATGCTATTAGTTGGAATGAAAAATTTGAATTGGATACTTGGTACGTAGAAAATCAATCATTTGTTTTGGATATGAAAATTATTCTCTTAACACTAAAAAAAGTAATTAAGCGAGATGGAATAAGCCATAATAATCATGTCACAATGGAAAAATTTAAAGGTAATACGTAAAAATGAATAAAAGATTTTCTAAATGGGAATATCCTGAAATTAAAGATGGACAACCTACTAAATATAATTGGTTGGTTCAGAATTTAGATGGATTTGTTTTAGGAACAGATACTGATATTGGCTCTTTTTCCTACATCAATGCTTTGAATGGAGTTGTAATAGAAGATAATGTTCAGGTTGGATCACATTGTTCAATCTATTCTGTCTCAACTATTGATAATACAAATGGTAAAGTGATTCTAAAAAATAATTGTAAAATTGGAAGTCACTCAACAATACTTCCAGGGGTAACTATTGGTAAAAACTCTATCGTTGGCGCACACAGCTTAATTAATAAAGACATACCAGATAATGTAATTGCATTTGGTGTACCAGCAAAAGTTATTCGAAAATTAGATTATGATAAATAATAAATACTCGCCTTGGCCTTCATTCTCAAAAGAAGAGATACAGTCTGTAAACGAAGTTTTGTTATCAAATAAAGTAAATTATTGGACTGGCAACGAATGTCGAAAGTTTGAGAAAGAATTTGCAGCATGGTCCGACTCAAAATATGCAGTATCTTTAGCAAATGGAACTTTGGCGTTAGATATTGCTTTTAAAGCATTAGGTTTGGGAAATGGTGATGAGGTCATTGTTACTTCTCGAAGTTATATAGCATCAGTAACATCAATAATAAATTCTAATGCAACTCCTATATTTGTTGATATAGATCCAATATCTCAAAATATAACACCAGATAATATTAGAGCTGCAATCACGAAAAAAACAAAAGCAATAGTATGCGTTCATTTGGCAGGCTGGCCATGTGAAATGGATGAGATTATGGATATTGCAAAATCTCATAAGCTATTTGTTATTGAGGATTGTGCTCAAGCTCATGGAGCGAAATATAAAGGTATTTCTGTTGGATCAATAGGAGATATTGGATGTTGGAGCTTTTGTCAGGACAAAATCATGACCACTGGTGGTGAAGGAGGAATGGTTACTACTAATAAAAAGTCTCTTTGGCTGAAAATGTGGGAATATAAAGATCATGGAAAAAGTTATGAGGCAGTCTATGAAAGAGATCATCCGGAAGGTTTTAAATGGCTTCATGAATCTTTCGGAACAAATTGGCGAATGACTGAAATGCAAGGAGCAATTGGCAGAATTCAATTAAAACGTATGCAAGAATGGACAGAATTGCGAAATCGTAATGCTTCAATTTTGACTCAGGCTTTCAATCAATATGCTAAAGAGAATGGGCTCCTTAGAATTCCTCAACTAAAAACTGATAATGAATGTGTTCATGCATATTACAAATATTATGTTTTTATTAAAACAGAGGCACTCAAAAATGACTGGGATAGAGACAGGATTATTTCTGAAATAAATTCTCAAGGTGTTCCTTGCATCCACGGCTCATGTTCAGAGGTTTATTTAGAAAAAGCATTCGACAAAACTAATCTACGTCCCAAAAAACGCCTTAAAGTCGCAAAAGAACTAGGTGAAACTTCTATCGTATTCTTAGTTCATCCTACTTTAAGCAAAGAAGAAATGTCTGAAATAGCTGATAAAGCTGTCTCTGTCTTTAGTAAAGCAGCATCATCATAAAACATGATTGAATTTATAAACATTAGCGATGAACTACCTTACAAAATTTTTAAGAATAGATATGAAGATGCTGTCAGCGCAAATCAATCAATTGTAGAAGCTGTTTGTATCTCTTCATACTCATCTTCAAATAAAGAAGTTAATGCTAGATTTGTAAATTTAAAGTTTGTGAATGAAAAAGAGTTTATTTTTTTCTCTAATTATGACTCACCAAAATCTGAGGATTTTAAATCACATAATCAAATTACTGCACTTTTTCATTGGAGTAGCACAAATGTGCAAATAAGAATGAAAGCAAAAATAAATAAGACTTCAAGAGAATTTAATCTGAAATATTTTTCTGGTAGAGATGAGAAAAAAAATGCATTGGCAATCTCTTCTAATCAATCAAAACCAATTTCATCCTATGAGAAAGTTTCTGAGAATTATAATAAATCTTTAAATAATGATAACTTAAAAGATTGTCCTGAATATTGGGGAGGATATTCCTTTGTGCCGTATTACTTTGAATTTTGGGAAGGGCATGAATCTAGACTTAATAAGAGAGAAGTATACGAAATGAGAAATGATGGTTGGAGTCAATACATTTTACAACCATAAAATGTTTGCGAAAATCGATATTTAGTATAAAATTCGTGTCAATTATGTCATTAGTATTATCTTTAATTAACTAATCTTGTTGATTGTTTAATGTCCATTCTTTTACTAACTTACTCAATATAGGTATTTGCTATAGCTACTCCAAGAAAAAATATAGTTCCTATAAACGATAAAATTAAAGCTAGCGAGGTTCTACTTGTTGATGCCAATGGAGAAAAGAAAGGTTTAGTGCCTATACTTGATGCTCTTGAGGCTGCGAAGGAATCTTCTCTTGATTTGGTTCAAGTTTCTCCATCAGATGCAAATCCAGTAGTTTGTAAGATACTTGACTATGGAAAACATCTTTTTTCAAAGAAAAAAAGTATTTCTGCCTCAAAATCAAAAGTTAAAAGAAATACCACGAAAGAAATTAAATTTAGGCCATCAACGGATGTTGGCGACTATAATATTAAATTAAAAAAGATTAAAAGCTTTATTCTTGATGGAGATAAGACTAAAATAAGCGTCCGATTTAGAGGAAGAGAGATACTTAACAGTGATATGGGACTTAATTTATTAAATAAATTAAGAACTGAGCTTGAGGATATCGCTCAGGTAGATCAGGAGCCCTCACTAGAAGGTAGACAGCTTTTAATGATTCTTTCTCCTCTAAAAAAGAAGAAATAGAAGCATTTATTATGGGATATAAGTTAAAAACACATTCTGGGGCTGCTAAGCGTTTTAAAAAGACAGGCTCTTCATTGAAGAGTAGAAGTGCTAATAGAAATCATATTCTCACAAAACAATCCACTAAAAGGAAAAGACATAATAGAGGATTAAAAAAAATGAAAGGCACGGTATTGAAAATGGCTTCTAATTTAATTAATAGGTAAATATTATGCCAAGAGTTACAAAGTCTGTTACAGCAAAGGTAAAACATAAAAAGGTTCTTAGTGCTACCAAGGGACACTATGGAGCAAGAAGTAGGTTATACAAGACGGCAAAGCAGTCTAATATAAAGTCTCTTCAATATGCATTTAGGGATAGAAAAAATAGAAAAAGAAATTTTAGATCTCTGTGGATCGCAAGAATTAATGCGGGAGCAAAAGAATTAGGTATACCATATTCTAGGCTTATTAATTCACTGACCCAAAAAAATATTAAACTCAACAGAAAGATTCTTTCTGAGATAGCCATTTCTGATAACCCAACTTTTAAAAAGGTTGTAGAAACTGCTATTAGCTAATTGCTGGTCTCATGCCAGATTCAAAAGATATTAGTTCTCCAGAGTTAATCAAAGAAAAAGGCTCATATCATCCCATCAACCAAATGAAAGATTCTCTAGAGAATCTACTAGTATCTTTTGGTTTCGAAATTGTTGAAGGACCTGAAATTGAGACAGAAGAATTTAATTTTGATATGTTGAATATAAAAGAATCACATCCTGCAAGGCAGATGCATGATACTTTCTATGTTAACAACAAGTCCAATGTTTTAAGAACACATACATCACCTGTTCAAATTAGAGGAATGCTAGAAAAAAAGCCACCATTGGCATTTATCTCAGGTGGTAAAGTTTATCGAAAAGATGACGATGCTACACATCTGCCTATGTTCCACCAAATTGAAGGAATATATGTTGATGAAGGGGTTAGTTTTGCTAATTTGAAAGATCTTATTTATAAAATTGTCAAAGCGCTTTTTGGAAACGATGTTAAATTGAGATTTAGACCATCTTATTTTCCTTTTACTGAACCCTCAGCAGAAGTAGATATACTCTCAGAAAATGGAAAATGGCTCGAAATTTTGGGATGTGGAGTTGTTAATCCGATTGTACTAGAAAATTGCAATATAAATTCAGATAAATATTCTGGTTTTGCTTTTGGTTTAGGTATTGAAAGAATAGCGATGTTGAAATTTGGTGTTAGAGATATAAGAGATTTTTATAAATCTAATTTAGATTTTTTAAATCAATTTAAATGAAAATATCATACAAACATATTGCTAGTTGTTTACATCCTAGACCTAAAATCAAAGAATTATCAGAAAAATTATTTCAACTTGGACATGAGCATGAAGTTATAGATGAAATTTTTGACATTGAACTAACTCCAAATAGAGGTGATTGTCTTTCTTTGGATGGATTGTTAAGAGATTTAGCTTTGTTTTATGATGTACAAAAAAAACAAGATTTTTATCAAAAAGAAATACCACCCTTTAAGTTTGAGTTCCTGAATAAGACTGAAGAATCTTGTAACAATATATCTTTTTTAAAAATTGAAATAGATGAAGTTCCTGACAGTTATGAAAATTTTTTAGATGATTATTTTCTTACTTTAAATGCAAATAAAATAAACTTTTTTACGGATGTATCAAACTTCTTATCATATGAAACAGGCCAACCCACTCATTGTTATGACTCACTAAAAGTTAAAGGACCTGTTACATTAGATTTTTTAAAAGAAGAAACTGAATTTGAGACCCTTTTAAATAAAAAAATTAATATTTCTAGGGGAGACTTGGTATTTTATGACAAAGATAATGAAGTTATAAATTTAGCTGGTATTGTTGGCGGTTTAAACTCGGCATGTGATAAAAATACAAAATCTGTGATTGTCGAGTGTGCTTACTTTAATCCTGAGGCAATCATTGGAAAATCATTAAAATACGATATTAGTTCTGATGCTGCTCATAAATTTGAGAGAAATACAGACCCTTCTTCACATGAATATGTATTAAGAAGATTTATAGGTATTGTTGAAAGTCATACCAAAATTAAAAATGTTGAATTATTTACAAAGTCCTATTCAAAAAATATTACTAAACTCATACCTATAAATACTTCAAAAATTAACAAAATTCTAGGAACTAAAATTAGTGAGCAAGAATGCTATACATACTTAAATAGATTAGGTTTTACATTATCAAATGAGAAGATAGTTGTTCCAACATACAGAAATGATATAACAACGATTAATGATATTTCTGAGGAGGTAGCAAGAGCTATAGGATACGATAATATTAGATCTGAATCTGTAAATATCTCTATCGAAAGTAGTAGTGAAGTTAATTCCACAGAAAAAAAGATTAAAAAAATATTAATTAACCAAGGCTTTTATGAGGTTATAAATAATCCTTTCGTAAGTGAAAATTTTGGAGAATCCGTAGTAGTAGATAATCCCCTTGACTCAAATAAAAAATATCTTAGAACTAAGCTAAAAGATTCCTTAATTAATAATTTATTATTTAATGAAAGAAGGCAAAAGGACAGCGTGAAACTGTTTGAAATATCCGATGTTTATGTCAATGATGACAGTTTTGGCAAAAGGATTATTGGAATCATTGCTAGTGGAAGAATGGATAAAAATTATATAAATTTTTCAAAAAAAATTACGAAAGATTATTTAGGGGAAGTTTTAAAGAAATTTAAAACTGAAAATTATTTAATAGAAGAAATTTCAAGAAATAAACTTAATTCAAAATCAAAAAATAAGATCATTTACTGCGAATTTGAAATAGACTCTTCATTAAGTATTGATAGCTCCTATGATGACTTAACATTAGAGGATATAAATGGAAAGGTATATGATCCAATATCGGAATTTCCTAGTTCATTAAGAGACCTTTCATTTTCAATAACAGATTATTCAAAGTGTAAATTACTAGAAAAGTACATATTAAATTATGAACATAATTTACTTAAAGAGGTATTTGTTTTTGATTATTACAAAAATGAAAAAATAAATGAAATTAAAATAGGATTTAGATTTATTTTCCAATCTAAGGAATCAACCATTACTGATAAAGAAGTTGACAAAGTTATCAACAACATCATAGACGGTGCCTTAAAGCATGATTCGGTTAGCATACCAGGAATCTCATAGGATACTATTGGCAATAAATTTAATGTAAAATTCCAAAAATGAAAAAAATATTAATATTAGGCTTCTTATTTCCAGTTTTACTTGTTCAAGCACAAGAGTTCGACGAATCATTTTTAGATAGTCTTCCAGATGATGTAAAAGAAGACATTATGAAAAGATCTGATGAGCAGAGCAAACTAGCCGAAGATAACTATAGAGCTTCCGAATACTCAAGCAGACTTCAGCAGGCAGAAGAATTAATTGATCTTAAGACCAGGCTTGAAGCAGATTTGAGAGAGCTTGAAAAGAGATTGCAAAGTGATGATAAATTAGAAATAAGTCCTGAATTGAGGCTATTTGGATCAGATTTTTTTGATACGTTCCAAACCTCATTCATGCCTGTAAATGAGCCTAACCCAGATTCAACCTATACATTGGGCATTGGAGATATCCTTAATGTTCAGATTACTGGGCAAAATGATCTTATAGAAGAGCTTCAAATAAATGGAGATGGATCAATCTTTATTCCAGATATTGGCGAGGTTGTATTGGCAGGCCTGACACTTACTGAGGCATCTCAAATTGTAAAATCTAGGGTTAATTCTGCCTTTATTGGCGCAGAGGCATATATAAATCTTGCTAAATTGAGAGATGTTAATGTGCTAGTAACTGGAAATGCAAATAATCCTGGCATTTATACTTTATCAGGCAATTCAAATATTCTTCAGGCAATTAGTGTTGCTGGAGGAATCAGTGAATATGGCTCATTTAGAGAAATAAATCTGTTGAGAAATAATGAGATTATTGAAGTGCTTGATGTTTATGATCTTCTAATTGATGGAAAATATAACTTAAAACAAAGACTTAGATCTGGCGATGTGATTTTTATTGAGTCTAGAAAATCAGTTGTTACTATCGATGGTGCTGTAAGAAGACCTGCCAAATATGAATTAAAAGATAATCAATATCTTGGCGATGTTATAAATTATGCTAGTGGCTTTAAACAAACAGCAGATATTGAAAACATATACCTAGAAAGAATTCTTGATGGCACTCTTAAATCAATTCCTATAGTAAATAGTTCACAATTTAATTCAATTGAATCAATCGATGGAGATTTGATTTACATAAGAGAATATCCCTACAGAGAAGCTTCAATCACAGGAGCTGTGTTAAAGCCTGGTAGATACACAATGGCAGCTGGAGAGAGCCTTGATGATCTAATTAATAAGGCTGGTGGATTTACAGATAATGCATACCCTTTTGGAGCAATTTTTCAGAATAAAGAGGCAAAAGTTATTAATAAAAAAGCTCAGGAACTTTTGTATCAAGAGTTTTTAGATAATATTATTGCACTAAGTCAGCAAAATGTTGGTGGAATTGATATAACACCTATTATTGGATTAACTCAAGAAATCAATAATTTAGAACCTAATGGAAGAATTGTAGTAAATCTTCAAGATAATCAAGCAAGAAGCAGTTTAGGAATTCAAGAGGGAGATAGCTTAATAGTTCCTGAAAAAACTAGTAATGTTTATGTTTATGGTGAAGTGTCTTCCGAAGGATCAGTAATGTATGCTCCAAATGAGGGAGTAGATTTTTTCATTGATAAATCTGGTGGTTATAAAAAATATGCTGATAATGAATCTATATATATTCTTCATCCTAACGGAGAGACACAAAGATACTCAGAGAGAAGAAATATTTTTGAAAATCAACCAAGATCTAGAATTAAAATTTATCCTGGTTCAGTAATTTTCGTTCCTAGAAAAATTGATAATTCAGCCTCTAGAACATTAGCTGCTCAGGCATATGTGACTATTCTTGGAAATTTAGGGCTTGCATTGGCATCTTTGAATTCTATAAACGATTGATCTCTAAAGATTTCATTCAATCTAAATGAAAGATGTTCTCTAAAAAAAAGGAGCTTAAATCAAAAAGGTTTTTTTTAATTTTCTTTTTTCTATCATTTCAAGTAATTGCTGATAGCTTTGATTTCAATACATATAATAGACATGGAATAGTTGGACTTATAAATACTCCTACAGCTAGGTTCTATGATGAGGGAGTTCATGGTATTACTGTTTACGGCAGTGATATTGATCAAAAAATTACACTAACTTCAAACCCATATGATTGGTTTGAAGCTTCGTTTTTCTATATGAATACTGAAATAGAGCAAACATGCAGACAATATTTTGATAGTAAGGTTTATTGTCAGGGATACAAGGATAAAGGCTTTAATATAAAACTTAGATTAAAAGAAGAGGGTAATCTACCTGCAATTGCAATTGGTTTGATGGATTTTGCTGGGACAGGCATATATTCGTCTGAGTATATTGTTTCAAGCTATGGCATTGGTAAACTTGATATGCATTTTGGTCTAGGTTGGGGTAGGTTAAGTGGAACTAATGATAGAATTAAAAATCCTTTAGGGTATATAAGAGAGAGTTTTTATGATAGAACTAGCGGTTATTCTGGTGAGGGCGGGCAGTTAAATCTATCTAAATATTTTTCCGGTAAAGATGTAGCACCTTTTTATGGAATATCTTATGGCCTTAATAACAAAATGCTTCTTAAGGTTGAAAAAGATACTACTTTGCTTGAGGATGCAAGTCTTGAGTATCCTGATAGAGAGAGCGATTATACATTTGGTTTGGATTATTTAATCAATGAAAATTTCACACTTGGCCTTTCCTATGAAAGAGGTGGGTATTCTTCCATAAGATTCACTTATAAAAATAACCCCAAAAGATCAAGCAAAAAATATGAGTATCAAAAGGCTGAAATATCTCCTGATGATGATAAATATACTAGGTTAATAAAAAACCTTGAAGAGAATGATATTGGAGTAAATAAAATTACAGAGACCTCAAACTCTATTGGTCTTGATTTAACTCAGTTCATTCATCCCGACTTAAATTTAATTGAAGAAATTATTTCTCAATCAGCTAATGATGCAGGCATAAATAAAAGTATAAAAAAAGATTTAAGAATATCAGATCTAAAAGCAGTAACTGAGATAGACGAAGCATTTGAAAGAAGCGCAAAAATTATTTACGAAAGACCACAAACTAGAAGAATTGTTACAAATACAAATATTCGGTTTAGACCTTTCTTAGCATCAAGAGAAGAATTTTTTAAAGGCGCTTTGCTCGTTGAAAATGATACAGAGTTTATAATAAGAGATAACTTATTTTTTAATACAAATTTAAAGTACTCTCTAGCAGATAATTTTGATGACCTAATCTTTCCACCAGAAGATACCTTTCCAGCTCAAGTGAGGTCAGACGTAAAGCAGTATCTTAAAAACATAAATGAAGGTATTTTAATTGGAAGAGCGCAATTTGATTATCACATTACTCCTAAAACAAATCATCATTTAATGTTTACAGCTGGGATACTTGAGGATATGTTTTCAGGTTATGGCTCAGAGTATTTATACTTTCAACCAAATACAAATTATTCATTTGGTGTTGAATTGTTCAAAGTAAAAAAAAGGGACTACGATTGGGCATTTGGTCACCTTGATTTCGAAAATACAACTTTAACAGCAAATTTTTATTACAGGAATTATGGAATAATTCCTTTCGATATGAAAATTTCTGCTGGTGAATATTTAGCTGGAGATGTTGGATCAACCATTGAATTTTCAAGAACTTATAGCAGTGGAGTAAGATTTGGAGCATTTGCAACATTTACTGATGTTTCCTCTGAAGACTTTGGTGAAGGGTCTTTTGACAAAGGAATCTTCTTTAATATCCCGATATACGGTAATTTAATAAACTATACATGGAGACCACTTACAAAGGACCCGGGTGCTAAATTATCAAGACGTCATAATTTACATGATCTTCTTGTAAGATTTAGACCAATTAATTAAATATATAAAATAATGGATTTTCTAGGATTTTGTGTATAATAACTCTCTGTTTGTATGTAAATTACGCATTTTAGTTTAATATGTGCAAATTTTAACCATAAAAAATAGCGTAAAAATTTAAAATATTATACAATCCATATAAATTGCAGTTATGGGGAGTTGAGGAAAAAATGAATATGCAAAATTTTAAAAACATAAATATTCTAAGCATTGCTTTAGCATTCTGTCTTTTGGTTCCAAATGTTCAAGCTAATGAGTTTGGAATTTCAGATCTTAAATATCAAGAGATAGAGAATAGAGTCAACACAATGAGTCTTGAACAATTGAATGCAAGACGTGCAATGTTGATTAATGAGCAGGAGTCAATGAGCGGTTCTGGATCTGCTTCTAATAGCGGAAGACTAAGAGAAATTGCTGCTGAACTATCTGCTATTCAAAAAGCATTAATTGCAATAGCTGGACTAGGAGCAATCTCTGCTTTAACTGATGATGGATATAATGACAACGTTCCTCCAGTCATAACAATTAATGGTAGTAATCCAGATTCTGTTGAATTAGGAACAGCATATACAGACCCAGGCGCAACTGCGTTCGATGAATATCATGGTGCAACTCCAGTTACTTCATCTGGCACCGTTGATACATCTACTGCTGGTTCATACACCATAACTTATACTGCAACTGATAAAGATGGAAACACAGCAACTGCAACTAGAACAGTTAACGTTGTAGATACAGTTTCGCCAGTAGTTACTGTTACAGGCGATAATCCAGCAACTGTTGAACTAGGAACAACATATACAGACGCGGGTGCTACTGCAACTGATGCTTCTGGTGCTGTCGATGTTGTTACATCTGGAACTGTAGACACCAACACAGTTGGAGCATATACATTAACTTACACAGCGACTGATCCGTCAGGAAATGCTGGTACAGCAACTAGAACTGTAAATGTTACTGATACCACAGCTCCTGTATTTACTTCTTCATCAACATTTACAGTTGATGAAAATGTGACTGCGATTGGTACAGTAACAGCAACTGATTTAGCAGCTGTTACATTTACTATTTCGAATACCAGTGTAATGGCTATAACAGCCGATGGTGTTTTATCATTCATTACTGCAATTAATTATGAAGATAAACCCGATATTGAAGCTGTTGAATATGACGGAAGCACTTATGACTTTACTGCAACAGTAACAGCCACTGATGCTAGCTCAAATGCTACAACTCAAGATATCACTGTTAAAGTTAGAGATGTCGGTGGTATTGACGATGATCCAGATACTGGAACAGGAACTGGCACAGGAACTGGCACAGGAACTGGAACTGGCACAGGAACCGGCACAGGAACTGGCACAGGAACTAGCACTGGCACAGGAACAGGAACAGGAACCGGAACTGGAACTGGAACTAGCACAAGTACAGCAACAGGTACAGGTTCTTAAAGTAAATATAATTTAAATTGAGTCTCGGAAAAAAAGATATTGTAAAAAATATCTCTTCCGAGACTTTTTTAATTAACAATACTAGTAAAGCATTACTCGAAAGTTTTCTAAATCTACTCAAAAACAGCAAATACAAAAAAATTAAGATCTCTAATTTTGGAACTTTCTATTTACATGAAACCCCAAAAAGGATGGGTCGCAATCCAAGGACAATGGAAGAGTTTACAATACCAAAAAGAACGAAATTAGTATTTAAAGCTTCTTCATCATTAAAAAACAATTTAAATTAATATGCGTGGTCGGGATGGCCGGATTTGAACCGACGACCACTACACCCCCAGTGTAGTGCGCTACCAGACTGCGCTACATCCCGACAAAATAATATATAATGTTAGACTGCATTTATATATAGTTTTTTTAAAATAATATTGAATTCATCTAAGCCTTACATTTTTTCTTTTCTTCTCTTTATGTCATCTTTGGCATTTTCAGATAATACGATTGAAACTTCTTCTGGTATTGTTGATGGATATAAAAAAGCAAGGGTGCTTTACTGGGATGATATTCCATTTGCAAAGCCACCAATTGGAGAATTGAGATGGAAAGCTCCAAGAAAAATCACTAACTCAAAAAAAACAATTTTACCTTTAGAAAATAATTATTGTGTTCAAAGACCTTCTTCTTTAGGAGGGCCAGGTGGAGAAGGTCCCTTTGTTGGGACAGAAGACTGCTTGTATTTAGATATATCAGCACCTGCTAAAAAAAAATCTAATCTACTTCCAGTAATGTTTTGGATTCATGGAGGTGGTAATACATCGGGTTTAAAAGATTTATATGATTTTAAAAAGATGGTAAGAAAGCATGATGTAATAGTTGTTAGAGCTAATTATAGATTAGGACCATTTGGATGGTTTTATCATCCTTCAATACAAGAATATCAAACAGGTCTTGATAAAACTTCAAACTTTGGAACATTAGATATCATTGCAGCTCTTGAATGGGTAAAAAACAATATATCTCTTTTTGGAGGCGACCCTAATAATGTAACTATTTTTGGAGAATCTGCAGGAGGGCATAATGTCCTTTCAATGCTTGTAACTAATCAATCAAAAGGACTTTTTCATAAAGCGATATCAATGTCTGGCTATACTACTTCAATTGATCAAAAAGATGCATATGTTCAGGAAAAGAAATCATCAACTTCAACGTATACCAGTTCACAAATTGTAAAAAAGATTATTGAGAACTCAGACAATCCTCCGACACAATTATCTAATGAAGAAATTAGAAACCTTTTGTTGAATTTATCAACAGAAGAATTCTTTAAATATTACACTGAAAGGAAGACGTATGAGGAAATACCACTACTTACATCAGATGATATTGTCATACCTAAAATCGGACTAAAAGAGGCTCTTTATAGAAAGGATATCGTAAATATTGTTCCAACAATAGCAGGTTCAAATAGAGATGAGGTAAAGTTGTGGTTATCAACTGCAGAGTATTTTGTTGAGCTTGATTTTTCTGCTATTGGTTCAGTTTTGAACATTCCAAAAGTTAAACTTAAAGATGAAGATGCTTTTGAGGCCTTTAATTATTATAGAAGTTCAGCATGGAAAATTAGAGGTGTTGATATTCCTTTAGCAGGATTATTTAACGCAGGAAACCAAGATCTTTATGCATATAGTTATGATTGGGATGACCATAGAAGATATATAGTAGCTGATTTTAAGAAACTTATTGGAGCAGCTCATGCTACAGAGATTCCTCTCTTAGCAGGTAATGCAAAATTGGTTGGTGGATATCCTCTATCTGATTTAATATATCCTGCAGGACGATCAAAAGCATTTACATCAAGGAACATGATGAAATTTTGGGCAAATTTCGCAAAAAATGGACAGCCTGGAAAATCTACAAATCTAGTTGAGTGGAATTCAATTGTAAACAATGGTGTATTAGCTAATTCATATATGATCATTGACAATAAAGATAATTTAAAGATGAAATCCACTAATAATACTTTTAAATCATTAGCAGAAGAGCTCCATCAAGATAATAGAGTAAGTGCGCTTGAAAAATGCGTAATTTTGTTACAAATGTTTACCTTTGTAGGCAATGATTTATATGATGAAAATATAAAACATTATCCAGGCAAATGTAATAGATCCGATTCAGAGAATTTTTTAATTGAAAATGCAAGTTTTATAGAATACTAATTTTTTTCTTCGTCTTTCAGTCTTAGCACTTCGACATCTTTAATTTTTATGAGATCGGCAACTCTTCTAACAAATCGCTCTTCATCAACATCAAGCTTTCCATCTGCATATGCAGTTTTCCAAAGAAATTTTATAAGTAGCAATTTATCCTCTTTTAAATAATTGTTATTAATATCTTCAATAAAATCATGAAAAGAAACACTATCAGCGCTATATATTTCAACTATCTTCAAAATTTCTAATTTATCCTTACCTACTTTTTCAGCTATTTTTTCAATTTCTTCCATTAAAACTTTTAACTCATCATTGCTTATATCTCCATCAGATCTTGCAATCTCATAAGCTAACACAGCTGCTGTAAGTTCAATTTCAAAAGAAGGCATAACTTCTTTTGAATCTTCAGTATTATTTTTTTTAAAAAAACTAAACATAAAATATATCCATCAGATATTTAAAAATAATTATAATCCTGATTTCAAATATTAATAATATATATACAAATCTTTTTTTAAAGTAAAATTAATTAATGAAAGCATTAACTGTGATTTTAAGAAGCTTATCTAGAAGATATAAGCTTTTAATATTATCTCTTATCGATTTTACAACAGCGTTTGCATGTTGGGTGGTTTTTGGACCTCCTTTTACTGCTCTAATTGCTTCTAATTTTCAATTAGAACTTGTAGGAATAATTTATCAAAATATCTATAACTTTGTGATACCCACAGCGGCAACATTTATTTATTTTGTTAACTCTGGTTTTTATCGATCATCGATAAGATTTACTGAGTCTAGAGATTTAATTGTTAGAGCTTTGAAAGGTTCTGCGATATTTGGAATATCTTGGGGTGTGGTTTATACCGCAGAATATGAGGTTGTCCGAAATCAATATTTAATTGCAACAATTTTTAAATCTTTATTCTTAGCATATGTTTTTTATGCATTTCTTCAGATATCAAGAGATGCAGCTAGGATCATTTTAAATTCTCAAAAAACAAACATTATTGGCAAACCTGTTTTAATCTATGGTGCTGGCTTGGCTGGTAATGAGTTATATCAATCTATTAAACATAATCGAAAAATAAATATCATAGGTTTCTATGATGATTCAAAAGCATTAATTGGCGCAGAAATAAACAGTATTAAAATTTATGGAAAGAAAAAACATTTAAAAGAATTATCAACAATTTATCCTGATCTTGAAGTTTACTTAGCAATACCTAGCCTTAATGTTTCTGAGAGAAGGAATATCATTTCAAGTCTTGAAAAGTATAAAGTTGCTGTCAGAACTATTCCATCACTGCATGAAATTGTTGCAAATCAAAAAAAGATGGTTGAAATGCAGGATTTATCAATCGATGATATTTTGCCAAGAAATCCTGTAAAACATGCAGCTACTTCTTTTTACGGTATGAATATTATGATTACAGGTGCCGGAGGATCGATTGGCTCTGAAATAGTAAGGCAAGCTTTACTTGGAGATCCAAAGAAAATAGTATTATTTGAAATTTCAGAAATTAATCTTTATTCCATTCAAGAGGAAATTGAATCTATCATAAAGGCTAAAGACATAAATGCTGAGGTTTTGTATGTGCTAGGCGATGTTAAAGATAAATTAAGATTAAATGAGATAATTAAAAATCACGAAATAGACTATATATATCATGCAGCAGCTTATAAGCATGTTCCAATTGTGGAATATCACGAAAATATTTCTGAAGGCCTTAAAAACAACATATTTGGAACAAAAGTGCTTTGTCAGGCTGCGGCTGATTGTAATGTTAAAAAAGTCGTTGTTATTTCAACTGATAAGGCGGTAAGACCAACAAATATTATGGGTGCCTCTAAAAGATTAGCTGAGATGGTTGTTCAGTCTATAGATTCTGAAACAAGCAATACGAAATTTTGTATTGTTAGGTTTGGTAACGTCATTAATTCTTCAGGATCAGTTATACCTCTTTTTAGAAAACAAATAGCTGAAGGGGGTCCTGTCACGATTACGCACAAAAAGGTTACAAGATATTTTATGACTATATCTGAGGCATCAAGCTTGGTTATTCAGGCTGGAGAATTTGCAGATGGAGGAGACGTCTTCATATTGGATATGGGAGATCAAGTTAAAATTTTAGAATTAGCCGAAAAACTTATATACTTATCCGGAAGAAATATAAGTCATGATGGTCAAAGTGAAGGGATTGAAATTCAAGAAATAGGACTTCGACCTGGCGAAAAGCTCTATGAAGAACTTCTAATATCCGGAGATAAGCTTGAAACTTCGAATGATAAGATATTTCGTTCGGTAGAAAAGTATTTATCCAAAGAGATTTTGACCAAAGTTTTAGATGATTTATATAATGCTTCTAAGACAAATGACGTCATAAAAATTAGGAATATTTTACAAAGTAACGTTGAAGGTTTTAAAGAGGCAAAAAATGAATCATAAAAAGTTAATAATTTTTACAACATTTATTTCATCACTATATATGTATTCTTCAAATATTGATGATTTAGTTTTACCAAGTGGTTTTGATATATCTATTGTTGCAGGTGGCCTTGATTCACCAAGACAACTTACCGAAACAAAAAGTGGTCACGTGATAGTTGGCTCAAAAAAAGGTAGCGAAATTATTGCACTTATCGATAACAATAATGACGGATATTTTGAGGAGAGAGCTATTGTTGCAGAAAATCTTCAAAATCCTACTGGTGTTGCTTTTCATAAAGATGATTTATATTTTGCTGAAATAGATACGGTATGGGTTATAAGAGACATAGATCTTTGGATAAACTCAAAAACTTCAGAGTTACCAGAAAAGGCGATATACATGAATAACCTACCATCAGAAACATGGCATGGATTTAAATATATTGATTTTGGTCCTGATGACAATCTCTATATTCCTGTTGGAGTACCATGCAATATATGTATTGAACCTCAAACTAAAGATAAGAGGTTTGCAGCAATTCATAAGTATCAAAATGGCGAATTAATAACTGTAGCTGATGGAGTTAGAAATAGTGTAGGTTTTGACTGGCATCCAATTACAAAAAAAATGTATTTTTCTGATAATGGAAGAGATTGGCTGGGTGATGATTCTCCATCCTGTGAACTCAATGTTATTAATGAGGAAGGAGATTTTTTTGGCTATCCTTATAAGCATGCTTCAAATGTAATAGATCCTGAATTTGGACATTTAATGCCAACAGTGAACAGAGATTTTGTAGATCCAATCGCAGAACTAGGCCCCCATGTCGCACCTTTAGGAATTGCTTTTTATGATCAAGATACATTCCCAGATAAGTATAAGAATAGTATATTTGTAGCTTTGCATGGCTCTTGGAATAGAACAAAAAAATCTGGTTATAAAGTTGTTTTTGTTCAGCTTGATAATGAAGGAAATTACATTAATCAGGAAGATTTTATTACAGGATGGCTTTCAAATGAAAATGCTTGGGGGCGACCTGTATCTCCTCTAATTATGAAAGATGGGACTATGCTGCTATCTGATGATAAACATAATGTTATATATAGAATATCTTATAAGGGATAGATGGAACTTACTAATTTAAGTAGTGAGTTAGCCTTAGCAAAAAAGGCCGCTGAGGTTTCAGGACAGCTTTTACAAGACAAAAAAAAGCAATTTAATGAAGTACTAAGTTCCAACTCTAAAGATATAAAATTAAAAGCAGACACAGAATCAGAAGGCTTAATAAAAGAAATCATTACAACACAATCATCTTATCCAATTTTATCGGAGGAAAGTGGCAAATCTTCTGAAAATTTAGGTGATATTTTTTGGGTAATTGATCCTCTTGATGGTACTGCTAACTATAACAGAGATATACCCTTTTGTTGTGTTTCAATTGGACTTGTAAATAATATGGAGCCCATATTGGGAGTAGTTTATGATTTTAATAATAAGCACATGTATTTTGGGGACACAATAAATAATTTATCAAAAATGAATAAATCTCATATTAATGTATCTAATAAATCAGATAAAGCTGAAAGTATTTTAATAACTGGATTACCTCACGGAACTGATTACTCAACAAAATCATTGGAAGACATGATAGCTGATATGCAGGAATGGCAAAAAATAAGAATGATGGGTTCTGCGGCGTTGGCAGCTTGTTATGTTGCCTCTGGAAAAGCAGAAAGATATCAAGAAAATGGGACATTCTTATGGGATATAATTGCTGGCGCAGCTATAGTAAAATCTGCAGGCGGATTAGTTGAAATTACTAACCAAAGAGATAATTTTCAAGTTGATGTAGTTTTCTCAAATTCAAAAATTAAATAATATTATATGAAAAGTTTAGTATGGCTTAGAAATGATCTTCGCATGGATGATAATCCCGCTCTTAGACATGCATGCATTAACTCTGATGAAGTTCATTGCATCTATATATACTCCTCAGAGCAAATGAAACTTCATAATGATGCAAATTGTAAAATTGAATTTATTATTAATAATTTAAAAGATTTAAATAATTCATTACAAAAGATTGGAGTTCCTCTTACTGTCATAGATTCAAATGGATATGCTGATAATCCAAAAAAGATCCTAAATGTTGTTCAAGAAAGATCAATATCAAAAGTATACTGGAATAATACATTTGGTGTAGATGAAAATATTCGTGATAGTGAGGTGAAAGAAGTTCTTCATTTAAACGACATTATATTTGAATCATTTGATGATCAGGTTGTCTATGCTCCAGGAAAAATTAAAACAAAAGAAGATAAACCTTACTCAGTTTTTACACCTTTCAAGCGAAAGTGGGTAGAAAACTTTGAAATTGATTTCTTGGATATTGAGTTTAACTACTTAATAAAAAATAATTCTGAAATAAATTCAAACGTCAATGAATTCAATTTTGAATTTGTAAAATCTCATTCTGTTGATATGTCTTTATGGAAAACAGGAGAATTAAATGCTTTATCTATACTGAATGATTACCTTGATGAAAAGATATTTAGATATTCTAAAGACAGAAACGATCCGATTATTGATGGTACAAGCAGATTATCTCCATATTTAGCATCTGGAATAATTTCGCCTAAAAGATGTATATTAGAGGCATTGAAGAAAAATGATTTTAAATTAGATTCTGGTGAAAATGGAATAGTAAAGTGGATAGACGAAATTATATGGAGAGAATTTTATAAAAATATCATGCACAGTTTTCCAAAAGTTAGCAAAGGATTGCCATTTCAAGATTATACAAAAAATATTAAGTGGCGATTTAATAAAAATGAATTTGAGGCATGGAAGACTGGTAAAACAGGATTTCCATTAATAGATGCCGCAATGCGACAACTTAAAGAAGAAGGATGGATGCATAATAGATTGCGAATGGTAGTTGCAATGTTTTTTACAAAAAATATGTTACATGATTGGCGATTGGGGGAAGCTTATTTTATGGAAAATCTTTTAGATGGTGATTTCTCATCAAATAATGGTGGATGGCAGTGGAGTAGCTCAACTGGGACAGATGCTGCACCATACTTTAGGATTTTTAATCCAATTACACAATCAAAAAATTTTGATGGCGATGGCTTATTCATAAAAAAATATATTAAAGAACTTGAAAACATAGATAAAAAAGAAATACATGATCCCTCCGAAAAGGTCAGAAAACATTTAAATTATCCAATGCAAATCCTTGATTTAAAGGAATCAAGATTAAGAGCTATCGATGCATTTAATGAAGCAAAAAATTAAAAAAATTTTGTAGTTATCATAATATCTCTTATGTATACTGACTGATAATTTTAGGGTTTAGGGAGGAATTATGGCTACTTACCCAAGTGATTTAGAGATTGCAAATGCTGCTCAAAAAAAACCAATTGATGAAATTGCTAAGGCATTAAATATTGATCAAAAAGAATTAATCAAATTTGGTGATGATAAAGCTAAATTAAATTCTGATTTCATAAATTCTGTTTCAAAAAATGAAAACGGAAAATTAATCTTAGTCACAGCTATATCTCCAACTCCAGCAGGAGAAGGAAAAACTACAACAAGTGTTGGGCTAGTAGATGGGCTATGTAACATTGGAAAGAAAGCTATGATTTGCTTGAGAGAGCCAAGCCTTGGACCATGTTTTGGTATGAAAGGAGGTGCAGCTGGAGGTGGATATGCCCAGGTTATTCCAATGACTGATATAAATCTTCATTTTACTGGAGATTTTCATGCAATAGGAGCAGCTCATAATCTCTTATCTGCATTAATTGATAATCACATTCATTGGGATAATGAACTAAATATTGATCCAAGAAGAATTTCTTGGAAACGAGTTGTAGATATGAACGATAGATCTTTAAGAGATATTACATGCGGCCTAGGCGGAACAGGTAACGGTATACCGCGACAAAGTGGATTTGATATAACAGTAGCATCCGAGATAATGGCAGTTTTTTGCTTAGCATCAGATATTGAAGATCTTCAAAAGAGGATTGGTAACATTGTTATTGGTTATACAAAGTCAAATGAACCGGTAAGAGCAAAGCAACTTAATGCAGATGGTGCGATTACTGCATTACTCAAAGATGCCTTTCAACCAAATTTAGTTCAGACTTTAGAAAATAATCCTGCTTTTATGCATGGAGGCCCTTTTGCAAACATTGCTCATGGTTGTAATTCAGTAGTTTCAACAAAAACCGCATTAAAGCTTGCAGATTACGTAGTTACTGAAGCAGGGTTTGGAGCAGACTTGGGTGCAGAAAAATTTTTTAATATTAAATGTAGAAAATCAGGCCTAAAACCAGATGTAGTTGTTCTTGTTGCAACTACAAAAGCACTCAAAATGCACGGTGGTGTGAAAAAAGAGGATTTAGGATCTGAAAATGTTGATGCAGTTACATTGGGTTGTAAAAATTTAGAAAAACATGTTGAAAATATAAACAAATTTGGAGTTCCTGTAGTTGTAGCAATCAATGATTATGTTTCTGATACAGAAAAAGAACATAATGCAATTATAAATTTTTGTAAGAATCTTGGTGTTCAATGCAAAATTTCTTCACATTGGGAAAAAGGTGGTCAGGGAGCTGCAGAGCTTGCTGAGGAAGTTGCTAAAGTGGCAGACTCAAATATGTCTGAATTTAAGACTCTATACGAAGATGGTATGACCTTGTGGGATAAGACAAAATTTATTGCGCAGAACATTTATGGAGCTCAGGACATTATTGCTGATAAAAAAGTTAGAAATCAGTTTAAGAAACTTGAAGATGATGGCTTTGGTTCTTATCCTGTATGCATGGCAAAAACCCAATACAGTTTTTCTACCGATCCATTGCTTTTGGGAGCTCCGAGTGGCCATGAAGTTCCTGTAAGAGAGGTAAGACTCTCAGCTGGAGCAGAATTTATTGTAGTGGTTTGTGGTGAAATAATGACAATGCCAGGCCTTCCGAGATTTCCAGCAGCGGAATCTATTGGGCTTGACGAAAATAATGAAATTGTTGGCCTATTTTAATAAAAATAGTTCATTAAAATATATTTAGTTATAATTTAAATTGTATTTTTTGGAGAATTAAAAATGAGTAATGATTTAAACTTCTATATAAATGGTGAGTGGGTGAAGTCAGATTCAACTGAAACAATTGATGTTATCAATCCTGCAAATGAAGAAGTAATAGGACAAGTAACCGCTGGCACCAAAGAAGATATTGATAAAGCTGTTCGTGCTGCATTAGATGCTTTTTCTTCTTTTCAGGACACAACAAAAGCTCAACGAATAGAATTACTCAAAAATATAATTACTGAATATGAATCTAGATATGATGATTTTGTTCAAACCATTTCTAAAGAAATGGGGTCGCCAATTTGGTTGTCTGAAGCAGCGCAAGCTAAAACTGGTATTAAAAATATTCATGAGACTTTAGATGCTCTAGAGAGCTACGAATTTGAAAGACCTGAGGGAGACTATATTTTAATAAAAGAACCTATTGGAGTAATTGGTATGATAACTCCATGGAATTGGCCAATGAATCAAATTACAACAAAGGTTTCTGCAGCATTGGCAGCAGGCTGCACAATGGTTCTCAAACCTAGTGAAATATCTCCTTTTTGTGCAATGCTTCTAGCTGAAGTATTCGATAAAGCAGGTGTCCCTAATGGAGTATTTAATGTAGTTAATGGATATGGTCCTACTGTTGGAGCAGCATTATCTGAGCATCCTGATGTTGCTATGATGTCATTTACCGGTTCGACTAGGGCCGGAATTGCAGTTGCGCAAGCTTCTGCAACTTCAGTCAAACGCGTTCATCAAGAACTTGGTGGTAAATCTTCAAACATAATCCTAGATGATGTGGTTGACTTAGAAAAATCTGTTAAAGGCGGTGCAGGACATTGTTTTTTAAATTCAGGACAATCTTGTAACGCTCCAACAAAGATGCTTGTTTCATCAAAGAATTATGACAAAGCTGTAGAAATTGCAGTTGCAACTGCAAACAGCACTACTGTTGGTGATCCAAATGGCGAATTTAGATTAGGACCAATTGCAAATAAAGTTCAATACGAAAAAATTATTAAATTGATAGAAATAGGCATTGAAGAGGGTGCAACATTAGTTGCAGGGGGAGTTGAAAAGCCGGATGGATGTGATAAAGGTTACTATGTGAGACCAACAGTTTTTGCAAATGTAACAAATGATATGACGATCGCCAAAGAAGAGATATTTGGCCCTGTTCTAGTAATGATTAAATATGATAATGAAGAAGATGCTATTAACATTGCAAATGATACTGAATATGGTCTTGCAGGTTATGTTCAAGGCGAACCAGCCCATGCTAATGAGGTTGCTCGAAAAATAAGAGCTGGGCAAGTAATTATTAATGGAGGAGCAAGAGGCACAGGAGCTCCTTTTGGCGGCTATAAAGCTTCAGGAAATGGAAGGGAGCATGGCATTCATGGTCTCGAAGAATGTCTTGAAACTAAAGCTATTATTGCTCCATAGATTAATCTAACAAATCTGGCTGCATTTTAATTATCTTATCAAAAGCCGGCTGATAACTTGCCCAAGCAGCAATATCATTTGCAATAAACTCTCTTGTTTTGACTGCTGTATCATGAGACACCGAAATTGGTTTACCAGCAGCCTCTGCCATTAGTTGTGCTTGGCAACATCTTTCCATAGACATGTAGAACCACAATGCAATATCTACTGAGGGTCCTGTAGTCAAAATACCATGATTCTGAAGAATCGCTACTTTTTTGTCACCCAAGGCTTTTGCAATTTCATCACCTTCGTCTACCTCTTCAACAACACCTGAAAATTCTTTATATATAGCCTGATTTTCATAAAATGCACAAGCATCTTGTGATATTGGATCAAGCAATTTACCTAGAGTTGAGAAAGTTCTCCCATATATTGAATGAGAATGAGCAGCAGCATTTACATCAGGTCTTGCTTTATGAAGTCTAGAGTGAATTGCAAATGCAGCAACATTAACATCTTTATCGCCTTGAACTACCTTACCATCATGATTTACTAACAAAAGATCTGAAACTGATATTTGAGAGAAATGAACACCAAGTGGATTTACCCAAAAATGATCTTTAAATTCAGGATCTCTGTATGTAATATGTCCAGCAACACCCTCATTAAAACCAAAGTAATCAAATAACCTAAATCCTGCAGCAAGCTTTTCAAGTTGGTTCCGTCTTTCCTCGGCCGGGCTTGCAAATTCTTGAAAAATAAGGCCTTTCTCTTTAATAGGCAGTCTCCCATCTGTAATATCAATTTTTATAGGCGTAACATTTGACATAGTTTTTATTCTCCAAAGCTCTTTAATGTTAAA
>CEUF01128876.1_pt1 | contig 25258 bp, 22 predicted proteins | sample 531461 | NCBI WGS metagenome assembly CEUF01 (sample SAMEA2623350, study PRJEB7988) | marine metagenome | biome: marine biome (ENVO:00000447); feature: surface water layer (ENVO:00002042); material: "saline water (ENVO:00002010), including plankton (ENVO:xxxxxxxx)" | depth 5 m | reverse complement strand
ATGGACGGATTCAGCGGGTCGTCGGTGGTGGGGCGCAAGTTGTCGGCGTTGGCGAGCAAGGTGTATGCCAACGATATGGAGCGGTATGCCTATATGTGCGGCGTGTGCTCTTTGCGCACACCCACCCCCAACCAGCGCGCGAAAATTAAGCAACACATAATGGAAATGAATCGTCTGGCCGCTGAGGGACCGTATGTGGAAGGATTCGTGGCAAAATATTATGCGCCGCGGGACACAGAAAACATTCAGAAAGGCGAGCGATGCTTTTATACGCGCGAGAACGCGCTCATCATAGACACGTTACGAGCTTACGTCGCACATAGTGTTCCTCTAGAACTTCAGACATACTGTATGGTGCCACTAATCACCAAGGCGAGCATACATGCAAACACATCGGGGGTATTCAAGGGATTCCATTCGGAGAACGGAGTAGGTAAATGGGGCGGCGCGGCAGCGCGGTGTTTGCCACGAATTAAGGGACAGATTGAGTTGGAAGAGCCAGTGTGGTCACCCACGAAGTTTGACGCGGAAGTGTTCCAAGGGGATGTGAACGCGGTGATCAAAGACAAGATCGGAGACGACGAATTGGATTTGTTGTATTTAGACCCGCCTTATAACCAGCATCCCTACGGGAGCAACTACTTTATGCTGAATCTCATCGGGGATTTAGTTGGCGAGCCGAATCCCGAGAAGATGTCTAGGGTATCTGGCATTGTGAACGACTGGACGCGTTCCAATTACAATTACCGCGACAAGGCCATTAAAGATATGACGGAGTTGTTGAAAGTAGGGCTTCGCAAAAGCCGATACGTGCTGGTTTCCTACAATGACGAAGGTTTGATTGAGGATGCGGACTGGACGCGTATCTTTACAGAGTGTGGTTGTACAGTTGCGTTGCACGAGATCAAGTATAACGCTTACCGCGGGTCGCGCAACTTGGCGGGACGCAGCGATAAGGTTATGGAACGCATGTATCTTTGTTCGCGGTGAGCGTAGCCCTGCAATTGATCTATAAAGGGTATAAACATTTTTAATTATGGTATTAAAGTGCCAGTAACGAATCTGGATAATATACACACTATACAAGAGCAGCTAATGGAACCTTATGAGCAGTCTGACGTGAACGATACAAACATGTTTGGTTGGACGAAACTGCACAGATGTGCAAAGATCGGAGACGTAGATGGATTGCGTCAGTTAGTAGAACAAGGTGGAGACTTGACTGCCGTGACCTATGATTCCGATCTCACTGTGGCGCAGATAGGAGTGGTCTACAACCATGTCCCGATAGTGGAATACATCATAAACCTGGAAATAAAAGGCAATCCCCCGGAAGATACACGCGGATTAGTGAACCCAGATGATAATTCCACGATTATGCACACGGCGGTGTCCTATGGCAATGAAGAAATGCTAGATTACCTTTTGGAACGCGATATGGACGTGAACGCATCCAGTAATCGCTGGAACGACGGGCTGACACCATTGTTGGAAGCCTCGTCTATGCTATCATTTTCTCAATACAACACCAGTAATCATATAAGTTTTGACCACAGAGAGTTGCCAGATGATGTTGTCGAGGAGGGGGAAGATGAGTGGGAAGTCAGTGGTAGAAAAGGAAGCGAAGAGGAAAAGATGGTGTGTCGCACATCTATATTCCGTAAACTGGTGAATGCGGGAGCGGACCTGTTGGCGAGGGATCGTCGTGGTCACACAGTATGTAACAAAGTTGCGTCGTCGGGTAACGCGGAGATGTTTCAGCTAGTAATTGAGCGTGGAGGATACGATTTCAGAAGTATCCCTGTTAGCAATGACTCCAATTTTAGAGGTGAAGAATGGCGTATTTTGGGTCGAACCACCCACAACACCCTTTTCCGTCTCCGGGAAATGAGTTCTCGCACTAAAACTAAAATGACGTCATTTGAATCGTTTATTATGGGAATGATGCGACGTATGCGAATAATAGAAATAATAAGACAAGAAGCAGGAGTAACGGGGACACTGGACCCATATTTTTTGTCGAGTGAAGAATACAAGCTGACAAAAAACGAACTGTCGGCGGTGCAGGAGGTGTTGCGACTAGGGCCTAAGGCCTACGAGATAACCAACTGGGAGTTCCTGGAACTTTATGGGGACTTGATGAAGGTCAAGATAAATTACCGCGACGAGATCCGGCAAGAAATGCATGCGATAAACACAGAGCATTTAGCAGTGACGAGACTGTGTAATACACATATGAACAAGGACGTGTTTAGGTCTATTGCCAAATACCTGACGTATCCGAACAGTGCGCGAGCGGAAGCGGAGGTTATGGAATCCGATACCAGTCAGTCGTTGGTATGGTAGTAACGATCTGATTATGCATTGTCCTTCTCAGACTCCTTTCTCTCTGGTTTTGGTTTCCTGGACCCATACCTGTGAGCAAAATCCTGGAGTTGTTCTTCAGTAAATCCGTGGCGTTCGAACAGGTAGGGATCATCAACAATAGGTGTGGCTCCTCTAGACCGAATATGTGCGAATTGGGTGTCTTTATCGGTAGGCAAAAAATCAGGTTCGCTTGCTATACGGGTAATAGGTTTTGCTCCAGAATCTGGCGACTGGTCGCGAACGATAGGAACAAAGAGTCGGTGAGGACTGTCGGGATTATCTGAACCGTCGGCTGAGATTCCAGTATCTAGGTGTCCTACTACACTGACGGATGCGGCAGTTTTATTTGTGGAATCAGGCGAGGACTGTTTTTTACCGTTAGTTCCCGCGCGCCGAGATTTTTTGCGCGTGGATTTAGATTTCTTTGAGTGTCTCTTTCGGGATTTCTTTTTGACTCCGCCGAAACTGACAGCACGACGACGTGGTGGGTCAGGTTTGGGAAAAGGAGTGGTCTCCTGTCTACTAGCGAATGGCTGGAGACGAGGGTATGGTGTGGTGTCACGGTAAGGCTCGCTAAATACATCGTAATTCACTATTGGTGCAGGACCTGGAGGGTCAGCGCGTATGACGGGACTGGATATTCCAGATACGGGGTCGGTTTCTACGTTACCGGTGGTATAGAGTCTAATTTTATCTTTTCCTTGTGACGTGAAATGTTTGAGTGGAACTTGAGGATCGCCTGAAAAATGAGAGGTGTCCACCTTGAACGTGTTGGGTTGTCCGGTGAAAGAAAATCCAGGTAAGCGTTGGGTATACTGTGATTTCTTGAACGATTTGGCACTTTTGTTGGATGCTGGCGAGAATTTTCGTTTTCGAGTGGCATAAGGTCGGTCCCTTTTCTGTTTCTGTGATTGATGTGGCACATGGACTTCCGAGAAGTCAATGAACTCTTCAAAATCGGTGATTTCGTCTGTGCTCATGGAATGAATGTAGGTATAAAGATATACGTGATGCCTTATAGTATGTTAAGATATAATAATGAAAAATAAAGCTGGGATTTATAAAAGATATAAAGAAATATTTTGTACTAGTGTAGAATGTCTGTGCCAGCAAATAATCAAGCTCAAAAATTGTATCAGGAGATACAGTTAGATCCTATTACCGGTGAGTCTGAAGCTTATTTGGTAGACGAGGACGGGAACCGCGTTGATTTTGGCCCAGAACAAACCTCTACGGTTGAGTTGCAAAATGGAAATAACAACAATGTCACTCCAGTTCCCAAGGGGATCAGCGAGGAAGACAGGAAAATACTGAACAAAGCGCATGACGAAAGAGTGAAGAAAAGCAAGGAGTCTGGAGCGGACGAGGAGTGTCCGTTCTCGGAAGACAGTGAGACTATGGAGAGAATGAAACAGGAGGCGATTGCTTACAACAAGCGTCTAAAGTTGGATACCGAACTCAACGAAGTGCTCGTGAGAAACAACACTGATGAGATAAAGAAATTCATTGAGTCTAATGAAATAGAGTTAAAAGGCAACACCAAACAAGGACAAATGGTGCTTTGTATATCTGCGACAAAAGGTAACGTGGACATAGTAAAATGGGCTTTAAACAAGGGAGCCGACCCTGATTCGGATATAGAACATGACCGCACAGCGTTACACTGGGCAGTGGGTACAGATAACCTAGATACTGTCAAATGTCTTTTAGATGCAGGTGCAGATAAAAATAAATGCACATCTGAAGACGGTAACAGCGTATTACACACTGCTTGTGCACGATCTTCCAGCGTAGAAATAATCAAGATGCTTATTTTTGGTGAAACTAATTTTAACAGGACAAATAACAGTGGTGAGACCCCTTTAGATACAACGTTTTCTAGTTTTTCGAGTAAGAAAAGGGATATTGCTCGTTTACTGATAGATGCAGGTGCTGATGTGAACGGTAACAGCAATGAAGACAATTTCATAACGGCCCCTATTTTTGGAGCGATGGCTCTGGGAGACATGGAGATAGTGAAATGTATGATAGAGAAAGGAGTTAAGTTGAATAAAAAGAACATTCACGGGGACGAGCCACTTATCTGGATAAATAATGATAAATCCGGCGAGAGTGTATTAAACTTGGTGAAACTGTGTGAAGATAATGGAGCGGATATACTTTGCACAAGCGATATAGGATGGAATCTTGCTCACAAAATGGCAATGATTAATGATGTATCTACTTTGAAGTATCTCAAGGAGAAAGGAGTAGATTTATGTTTGCGCGACACAAAAGGATTTACGCCTCAACATTTCGCTGCAAATTTTCATTCGTTAGATGTTATTAAGTATTTCGTAGAGATATATGGCGACAGCGTGTTGGACGTGAAGAGTGATGAAGGGTATACTCCACTGTATCTAGCAGAGAACGCGGAAGATAGAGGAAAGGTCGTAAGAAAGCAAGAAGCGATTGTTTATATAAAATCTATCGTCAAATCCGATACTGAGACCGAGACAAATACTGGTTCTACTCCTGTGCCTGACTCGGGAATCAGTGTAGAAGAGAACGATATTCAGTTGGAAATAGAGGAGAGAGCATAATGAAATGCAAAGAGTGATGTTAAATAAAAATAACGCGTGCGCGCTATTTTTATTTGTTTGTTTAGCTGTATGACTGACGTATGACTTATAAAATAGGCGGTGCAATTTCCCTGTTAATGTGATTCATATTGATGTAAATAATAGAACCCGGTGGCAACAATGGAGACCCGGACACCACGGCAAGCACGTAATACTTGGCGTCAGATTCGTAGGTGGTAGACATCTCAGCTCCGTGGAAAATCACACGTGCACGCACAGGAGACTGAACAGTAGTAAAGTCTGCGTAACGGAAAGTGATGACGTCTAAGTCAAAGTCGTCAAGGGTCATTACGTAATGAGGTGGGAAATGGTCTGGGATTTCAATGAGGTCATCTGTCTGTAAGTAAAGATGCGACGAGCCGCCTAAGCTGCGAGAACGTCTAAACGTTTTTCGTGACTTGGAGTGTTTTGGTTTGGAGCGACGCGTTCGTTTCCGTGTGTGACGAGAGGTGATTTTCATATGTATGTATATATTGTCACTACAAATTGTTTTATGAGAAAAGGGTTCTCAGTTAGTTAAATAGTTAAATAGTTAAAACAGGAAATCAAATAATTAGTCGTCGTGAACGTTGTCGGCGTGGACAAGAACTTCGCGTACGGCGAGGTCTACGATGCGCTTAGAGACTTCAAAGTATTCGTTGGGTCTCCAGAGGGAAGTGTTGTGGGGAAGGTCGTCCCACTTGTGAGCCTTGATGCATACGGTAGCGACGGAAGCGAAGGGGGCATATACTCCGCGGGACTGTTTACGGATAGAGATGTTGTTGACGAGGGTGTCTAGGGTCATAGAAGTATCTATTGCATCCGGTGCGTTGAAAGACTGGATTTCAATGTAATGGTTAGGTGTGCCGTAATTGCCAGCCTCAAGACGTTTCGCGATAGTTTCGCTTTTGTGGAAATCGCAACCGGACGCGAACACGACGGAGGGGAAGTAGGGAACATGTGCACACAACATTTCCTCGGCGCGCACGTTCTTGAAGTATCGCTCAATGGCGTTACCAGTAGCTTGGCGAGGTTTTCCGGCGGCGTGGAGCTTGTCGTTGGTTCCCTGGACTTTGTCTTCACCTATGTAGAGGGGATACTGGATGCCCTTGTATGTCCACATAATGATCCCGGCGTCGGGCCGGATACTGACACGTTCGTTCATTGCGGCGTCGGGGGATTGACCTTTACATTTGCCTCCGGTAGCCTCGAGGTCGCATGCGCACGATACCTCTGCACCGATAATATGCTCGGGGTCGGCAAGTTTTTTCTGGAGGTCGGACAGGGATATTTTGGTGAAGTATTGGATTTCTCCGCCGTAGGGAGCGACGGCGGCTTTGGTCCATTCAATGAGTGGTTCAATGATGGTTTTGAGGTTACCTTCGCTGATGTTGGAGTCGTCAACGAGTGTTCTGCCTCCTTTGTGCATAGCGATATGACGTTCACTGAGTCCATCGGATTGAGAGAACACGTTGTTGGCGGTATTGATTCCAATGTTGATGTTATCTTGAATTTGTTGCATAGTGAATATGAAGAATGGTTTTAGATGATTAAGTAATTGAATAGCGGTAAGTTGAAACTTGAGTTGAGCTGTGAATGCTTTGTTGATGCGGTAGAGGGTTCGTCTAAACACGATTCAATTTATTATTTGCGGTGGGCGCCTATGATTTATACGCACACTAAAACCTTGCTAGCAACAATAATGAAAAGAAGACAGATAGTTAAGAACGGCAACGAGACGCGACGGGAGTTAGTGTATAGAATAGTAAACCTATTTAGACGTAGGGGCGTATATATAATAGTGTGGGTATACTATATATCTATAGCTAGTTAGTTGGAAATTAGAATACAGAGATGCGAACAGTAACGATTCCTATTCCTAATCACGTGTGGGGAGCAGAACGCAATAACGAAGTCACGTATTTGGTAGGTCAAAACGCCAAAGATAATCACGAGATCATTGATATGGCGTCGCCTACGGATATGTGGTTACATGTGCGCCGCTACTCGTCGTGTCACGTGGTAGCTATGGTTCCGACAGAAGTGTTGGAGATAGACGATAAGCGAAAACGCCGCGACGTGTTACGCAGTATTACGAAACAAGGGGCTGTGTTATGTAAACGGTTTTCAAAACATAAGAGCGAGAAGAATGTGGAGATAATGGCCACTCAGATAAAAAACGTGGAAAAGACGTCGGTGCCGGGCGAGGTAATGACGCGGGGAGACTACTCGGTGATGGTGATTTAAGATAACACGAGTGACTAAATCAAAAATAGGCAACTGTCCTATTTTTGATTTTATTTTGATTTTTCAGTTTTGATTAGATACATAACACGGAAACTAATTTAAAGTTCACACAAAGGAAACAGTTTATCGCTGCAAGCCGGAAGGTCAGACACGGCGGCACAGAACTCGCTGGAGGAGATGCGACGACGTTTGTGTGCAAGATTACGCTCCATTATCTCGTATGGTTGCTCGTCGGGGTCCAAATTATACTCTTCATAGAAGGCCTCCAAATTATCGTCGCAGTCAAACTCGGGTGATTTTTTAGAGTGGTCAACGTGTCCGCCGAATACGTAGAGTCGTTTGCGCCATAGGGGACAGCGGGCGGCGTAATATACCCAGTTATACCAGTATGCAGAGACATAAGGGTCATCTCTGGCTAAAGACTGTGCGCCTTGGCTAGCAAAGGCGATTTCGTTGGCCATAGAGAACTTGGTCACGTGTTTAAGTATATGTCTGGCCTCGTGGCGCTCAAACTTAGTTCCGGGAGAACTGGCGGGGATATCAGTGCGCAATTTGGTGCGATTGGATTTGAGAATCATAGCGGACACTTCAGGGTCGTCGGCCACAAATAGTTTCTTTCCCATTTTGAGCTTGTGCACGTAAGAGGAGATGGAAATGCTGAGGGCTATACGGGAAACAACGGGGTCAACGGGAGTTCCGTCGCGCACGACGATACCTTCCATTTTCTTGAAATGATTGGACATCGTGAGTATTTTCTTCTGGTTAGTTGGCGCAACACTCATTCCCGCGCGGTCTAGTGCGTCAAAGGTATGCTGGATATTCTCCTTGGAATCCATCCACTCAGTGAAGCACATGTCATGGATACCCGCGGGCATTTTGGCACAAAGGAGAGCAGCTACCTGGTCGGCACGTTGTTCCACGGAATCGGATTCGTTGAATGCAAAGACGTTAGCTTCAGGAAAGGAGTGGTGATACCCTTCAGGGCGCGACACACATACAGTCAAGACGTCGGCATTGAACGGTCGGATAACGAGATTGAATACGATGTCACGAACTGCAAGTTCGGCGTCTTCATCTAATGATAGTTCGGGATCAATGTTACCGTCGCAAGGCAACTGAACAGAATCCCCACTGGCCAATGCGTCCATATCCACGCGAATATTGGTGTCCCACTTCAACATATTTTCGCACCCGGCGTATATGCGTTTAGTGTTTTTGAGGAGGTAATTAAAGAACTCCATGTTGAGGGAGAAGTAGTAGGTCATGTAAATGTTCCAGAGGACTCTGACGAGAGTATGTACGAGACCGGAATGCAAGAGTTCAGCGGCCCAGAACATAGCACGCTCTTTATCTTTCTGGAGAATAGCGGAAATGAGAGCTTGGGACACATCAGATTCAATGTAGAGGTAGCGTGTAAACACAAGGGTATCTAGAGGACACTCAGTTTCGGTTTCAATACCAGGTTCTTCCGCGACGTATTCGTTGCCGTCGTCACCAGAGTCAATGATTGGTGCGGTAGATGTATCTTTATCTGATTCTTCCTGAGTTGTGTTGGATAAGTCAAGTTTGGATTGTAGAGACATGATTGTTGGTGTGATGGCGGTTGGATACTTGAACAGGCGATATACGTTTATATCTTTTGTTGCAATTTTAGTTGTTCTAAATGTTGTGTTGTGTTAGTTGTATATGGCGTCAATAAGAAATACAAGTTCAATTTATTTAGGGGGTATGGACAGGGAACAAAGTAAAATAAAAATAAAATCGCTGGATATATTATAATGGCCAAACATAATGCATGGTTAAAACACATGGCGAAGACGCGCAAGGCGCATCCCAATATCAAAGATGTAGGAAAACTCGCGAAGCTTGCCAAGAAGAGTTATAAGCCCCAGAAAGGCGGGAGCGAAGACGGCGAGCCTTCGACGGAGGAGGAAGAGTTCCAGTCGGGTGGCAAGCGTCGTCGTCGCACCCACAAGCGCAAACGCAAGGGCGGTATGCGCGGTGGTGGTGAGGCAGATGGCGACCACGTCGGCGAGCCCGATGATGAGAACCATTCTTCTGAAGACATGACTGGCGGAGAACAGATGCCCGAGAGTGCCACCGACGCTGCTAACATGGCTAATGAAGCTACTGGCAATGAAGCTACTGGTAATGAAGCTACTGGTGAGAGTGAGACCATGGATAACATGGAAGACATGGCCAACAACATGGAAGAGATGATGTCTGGAATGAAGGGTGGTCGTCGCAAGAAGCACAAGAAGTCTGCCAAGAAGTCCAAGAAGAAGTCCAAGAAGCACAGCAAGAAACACCGCAAGTCCAAGAAGAAGTCGCATAAGAAACGCCATTAAATGCTAAGTATTAAAACACTGAAATAATAAACACTTCCCACATTAAATTGGTATTGATCCAATTTAATGTGCACATACAACAATAACACAATGGAAACTTATGCGCTGTATACTCGCGTATATCTTAATTCATACACGGAACAATACGAAACTATTGTTACCATTGACCGTCTCCCACCAATGGAATCCCCGACACTGAGAAATCTTGCGCGCTATATCCACTTACCGGCGCTATCGCCGTTTCAACCGCGAGGAAAATATGCGTGCTCTAATACGTCGCCAACCTACGCGCTTCTCTCTTTAAACCCCGTGGGGCAGCAGACTTACATGAACCCAGCAGAGTTACCTCAATTGTTTTCGGTGCTGGGCGCGGAAGGCTATGTTGTGGATACGGCGCTCACGCGGATGCTGAATGAAGGTCCAATGCGTGGATGGGCCTCGGCGCCCGACAATCAAGTCAGTGGGGAACTCATATGTTACATCACCCGCACACTCGGCTCGCCGCCCCGACGCGATCCGCCTGCACCCACAGTTCCGCCATGCGTTCAGTCAGAACCCCACGCCGGAGTAAGTATGCAAATGTTTCCTCCCGGCACAGTTACTACGACCACAGTGACTACCGTGACACGCGTTCCAGAAACCGAACCCAAACCCAGCTGGATAAGTGACCTAAAATAAATTGAATCTGGACAGACAAATCAATGAGTGGCAGCTACAACACTTTTACCTCGTTATTTAAATAGCAAATCAATCAAAGAATCAAGATGTCCACAACAAGTAAGCGTATTGAACCCGCTAGCATTATGGGTTTACTGGGTCACGACGACTCCTACTTAACGACCTTCGTGTCAGATCCTGCGGAAATGGTAGCTGACATCGGACGGTCAGTACGAAAAATGGATGCGGCAATAACCGTAGAACGAGAACGCGGATTGCGGAATATCCGTAAAACAACCAATATTTCCGACTCCGCCGAGTTTGATGAAATCCACAGGACGAATTTTGTGGAGGAAGCAGTGGATGATTCGTTGGACGAATACACTTCTGACCATACCTTTCCTATGACGCTGCTAGAACAAGCCCAACCTCAGGTTGAAAACGGCGAGAGGTTTAATATGCAGGATGTGACTGAAGAAGATGTGTCACTCAGCCTGTATTACTGGATCGAAGAGGACGATTGCCATTATAGCACGGACACCAAATACTGCAACCTGTTTGACTGTCCGATTCTCTTGACTATTGGCGGTAAGAACCATGGTAATCTGTGTGATCGAAGAGGAGAAGATATTCTTGAATACCAAGTGGACGTGAATAATCCATACATTGTGGAGATGAAAAACAGAGTCCAGAAGGCTGGTGAACTGGGACACCGGAATGAGAACCGATACCGGAGAGAAGTGCAGGATAGAGAGATTCGTAGACAGGAGGCTCGTGCAAATCTTGATTCGTGGATAAGCTTCGTGAAGTCCAAGGGCATTTACCACATCTACACCAAGCTTGATTTGTATATGGGTCACTTTCTTGGTTATAGTCCAAAAAAAATTCGCAGCTACAATTTTATGATAAAGAAAAGTCAAGAACTCATTAAGGGTATTGATGACCAGCTAGATAAAATAGACATTATGCTTGATGAGAAAAAAGCAGATCTTTATACGAGTCTTCGCGAACATATTCAAAATGTGATGGCGAAGATGACAGAGTGGATGAAGACCGCAGAGAGGACCGTGTTTAGAATAACGTGCGACCAGATGGGAAATGGTGGATGCAGAGAGATCCGAGACCATATTAATTCGTATATATAGATTATTATCGCGAGTTCTGATAACTTGTAACTTGTAAATTGAACAATTTATGGTTTAGATGTATGGTCAGTATAGTATCAATATACAATCCTCACACCCATTTTAAATACGAAATGGAGTCAACTGAACCCGCCAAGCCAGTTAAAAAGATCATCCGTAAAAAGAAAGTTGTCGTTAAGAAAAAGAAAGAAGAATCTGACGCTGAACCTGAACACAAACCCGAACCCGAAACAACTCAAAAAGAAGAAATACAAGAAAAGAGTGTAGAGTCTTATAAGATGCAAATGACAGACTTGGAACGCAAGACAATGCTGATTGCACAAGACCATCTAGGAACATCTTTCAATATGGAAAAAAGCACGGGGTATCTCAAGTATTTGGAAACGTGAAGACGTTCACATACTTTCCGTGAATTAATTAACAAAAATATGCATATGTTGTATATTTTTGTTTTATTGCACGACTCATTGAATATTGCCTCGGGGGTTGGGAACGATTGATCCACGGATATCGTTGAACGTGGCAATGCGGAGAGGCGGTTTTTCCTTGGACAACCCACCACCTACACGTGCAGATATTGTGTCCTCGTTAATTGCAGTCAAAGGCGCAGGAAAATTGGATACTACAACAAATCTTCTTCCACTGGTATTATTCTCATTTCCAATAATGACAGAATATCTGCTCTCTATGCGGGTGCGGATAGGCAAGGTGACTTCCATAATATACTCTGCTCTTTCCATCACCGACAATCTAGGTAATTTCAGCGTTAGCCAGAGTAAAACGACGTTACGAAGAGCGTTGAGCATTTTCATTATGCGAATTTCACCGGATGTATCAATAGGATAACGATCTACAACTTCAGTGATGCGCGGATCCCTGAGGAAGTCACGCATATTATCGGGGAGTTCACGAATTAACTCCATATCGTGGTCTCGGTATTCGGTGATTTCCATATTCACCATTCTTCCAGTAAGGAAGTACATGAGAATGCCTTTACGATGGTAAAACTCATTGTCACCCATATCTACGTAACCCAACGTCTCTTCCGCCTCCACCTCCTGGATCATTCCACCCTTCTGGATTTTTGGGACTTTTGATGCAGCGGCAGCCACTGGATTCTTGAAACTTTCCGCAGAAGAATTCATACGTCCAGTGGCTTTAGAGATGGCACCGGATACGCCTTTCACGGTATTGCTGTATCCGTCAATAAACAAACTGGCAGTGGCAGTGCTGGCATTGATGGACGCGACCCACATTTTGGTGATAGCATCAAGGGAAGATAAGGCGGCAAGAGCTGTACCGGCGTAAGGAATGGACTGCGCTCCAGATAAGGCAGACGTGCCAATCGTTTGAAAAATCTTTCCTATGGAATTGTTGATAATGGGCGATAGTTTCTCGAGTATATCGGTAGCCACCGGATCAACTATAGACACGATTTCGTCAGAGACAAGTTGCAGGGAATCTAATGTTGATTTCAAAACGCCGAGGAACGCTTTGTTTTGTAACGTGGCATTTGCTAAAGAAAGTTGGGTTTGAATAATTTTGATGGTCACGAGGAGAGATGCCTGGAGCATAGGGGCGTTCACGCGCATTCCCATATTAAGAACATTGAGATACTGGGCCATCACTCCGGTGACAATACCGATAGGTACTTTGGCCATAGAAAGCACCTTCTTGAAGTCCTGCATGAGAGAATCGTCTACACCGGAACCAGGAACACCTAAATTATTATTGATGGGTTTATATCCCACCGACGCTGCGGCCATGTTAGAGAACAGTCTCACGATGTTGGACATAATGTATATGCCTGCATCTCCGGTGAGTTCAAGCACACCTTTTGACTCAACGGTTCCTCCGAACATGTTTCGGGGACGCTTACGAGTTTTCCTGGTGCTAGAATAGCTCTTACCGCTCGTTCTAGTTTTTCGTCCCCCCTTTTTGGCTGAATAATGTGGTCTGCGATGGCTAGACAGGGATGATTTCTTTATTGATTTCATGGTCTTCATACTATACGCAAATATAAATAAAGTATGAACATTTCCGCCTATCTTTCTGTCTATGCCTGCGATAAAGCGGCAGTGTTGTCGTATGTGCTGTTGTCGTCCTTGTTTTCGGTTTCAAGAAGGTGTTTAATACGTTTATATTCTGCAAAACTCATTTGCGACTTGTTTATATCTAGTGTTTTTTTGTTTTTAATGGGTTTGTCTAATTCAGATAGGTTATCACGAGAAGACCGGGGTCCTTTTTCTCCTGACTGGGTTTCCTTGGGTATGTAATCTAATCCATTCATATCACTCAAACTATCAGGATGTGCTAAGGACAGAGTTACTTTAGTGGTCATCTTCGCTAAACGTTTCTTATACACGCTCTTCTGAAGGAACTGGAAATCCATCACGGTTCCTCGTTTGTTGAACTTGAAGTGTTTCTCGCGGTGAACCACGGGCTTCGCGAGTTTTGTATTTTCACTGGTCCCGTCTTCTTTCTTTGCAGACACGTCGGGAACCTCAGGAGGTTTGGTTACAACAATAGGTTTAAGTTTCGCGACCACCCCGCGGCTAGCGGCAAGTCCCTGGCGTTTAGGTTTGGTATCTTGATTGGACCCACTTCTGTCTTCCTCTTTGTTTTTATCATCGTCTTCTTCGTCGTCGCGGTGTTCCATCAAGTAGCATACTTGTGGACAATTCATTTGAACAATAAATTTGCGCGCAATGGTCACTAAGGTCTGGTTGGAGATAGTTCTGTCGGAGTAGTATGTGAAACACTTGGCCTCTGAATCAAAGCCGAAACACACAAGTCCCTGTTGCGTGAACTCCATAATATAGTTGGCATTGTTAGCGATTCCGTCAGAAAGAGGATTCTCCTCCATGAACTTAGACTTGTCGTCTTTGTAATAGATATCATCGTATAAATCGTTAAACTTGAGTGCATATAAGTCTAGCTCTTTTTTTGTTTTGTCACTAGATATACTTTTTTCCTCAGACTCCTTGAAATAGTCGTAACCTGTGAACACGTAACTCACGACGTTGACTACAGCCTTGAATGTTTTTATGAAACGAGTAGCAAATAGCACGAGGGAAACATGAAAATAGTCGTCAGGTTTCTCAAGGGCAGGAATCTTTCCACTGCGTATAGTGGCATAAAACACGCCGAAAGTGTTAAAGAACGCAAAAAGAGAAAACAGTCCCACGGACATGTTGTGAATCAGTGTGTAAAAAATATCGGTTGCTGTTGTCATATGCAGTTTACGAAACTAGACTACATGTAGTTCACCGATATTTTTATATTGTTTGTTAATAGATTACACTTGTATAACTAAGTTATATAGTTATAGGTGACGTGACAACCGCTTCATTCTGTCTTCAAATATGTCCGCTACTTCTTTCTGTAAGTCGGCACATTGAATCACACGGAAATCGTTTTCGGTGCTTTCTGGGTGGAGTTGGACAAGATAAAGGTCGCGCACAGTCACGCCATATTTTCTCTCAAGGATGGCTTTGTAGATGTTGAGTTGAAGACTGTAGTGCCAGAAGTTGGTATGGGGAAGATGTTTGGTCCAAGGAGACGAACCCTTTTCATTGAAGTCGTGAGTCTTGGAAATATCCTTTGCTCGTTTCCAATCGTAGATGGTGAGTGTTCCGTCGTCGTTTTTGTATACCATATCTATGGACCCCGCAAGCTTAAGGTCTTCGTCGTAAATCATCCATTCAGTTCTGTAAGGCATAAGACCCGCATTACTTTTCACAAAGTTGAGGAAGTATCCCCATTCCGGAGAAGTATTTTGAATATTGGATTCTCCCGATTCCGTGTCTTCCATATACGAATCCAGCAAATCCTGATGATCACAATTCACAAGCCTGTCTTTCTCGTCAACTAGCCACTGGTTCATAAACTGTTCAATGTTGAAGTGAAGAGAGGTTCCCGCACCGCTCTGGGTCGCTCCGTTGTTTTTCCACATATCCTTGATTTCCGCGGGAGTCATTCCCCAGTATTTGTTGTCTTCGTTCCAGTTTTTTCCGGACATCATTCGCTTGATAACGAGGTCAGCATCAAATCGGGGAAACTGAAAGCTGGTCAGTTTAGTCACGCTGAGGTAAGTGGAAGTTGGATCGGTGGTAATAGTATACTTATGCCACTTCTCCTCAAACTCCAGATTCTTGTCACGGTGATGTTCGTGTCGCATCTTGAGTATTTGTTTGATGGACATAGTGTTTAGTTTCCCTACTGTAGGTTTCTTCGTGTTATATGTTTAAGTGCATATAACACGAAATAAGGTTCAATTTAATTTCTTGTGTATCCGGTCTTACGCAATACTGGGTTTGGGAGATTCAGTAATAAACTTTCCCTTTCCGTCGGTAATGGAAGAAGAAGTAATCCCCAAATCCCGTCTCTCTGCCACTACCATAAAGGATACTTTGGCACACGACTCGGGATTTTTGCACTGTATGTGCAAAACGTTTCCCTCTACGGATCCTCTCACTGGATCCCAGTCGCTTTCGTTTGATACAAACACAGAAGGGTTCATACACAATTCCACGAATGTTCCCTCAGTCATAGCGAATTGTGTGTCTAAGCAGACCTTAGCTGAACCCATAGACAAATCCACAGTATCACGGTAAATCAAATCTAGACGTGGAGCCTCAACGCTTGCGTGTTTGAGATGATGGGTTTCTCGCATCGCGGCGAGCGGGTGATCAATGGTAAAATTCTTGGCTTTTCCAGTGATGATTCCGGAGGTAATAACATGTTCAATGGCGTCGTTGCCTAGTTGAATAACGTTAGAGGCATTCGCGCGCGATCCTGCACCGATAGCAGTGGAATTGTGGATAGCCGGATCGCCCATATCGGCAGAGGCACCGATAGCAGTATTGCGCGTGCCAGCGATATTGAATGCCAAGGCTTGGGAACCTATACCAGTATTAAATGCACCGGAAGTGTTGTTCACCATCGCTTCGTAGCCATAAGCGTTGTTTGCGTATCCAGTTACGTTTTTCATAAGTGCTCGTTCACCGAAAGCGTTGTTGTATTTTCCAGTGTCGGAATTAACCAGCAAAGCTTGGGTTCCTGCAAACGTATTATGATTTTGGTCGCTCACGTTACTTACATTTTGCCCGTCTTTTCCGGCAGGACCTTCTGGACCTTGTGGACCGGGAGGTCCCTGTAACCCTACTTTTCTGGAAGTGTTACCTGTAGTTCCTGACCAAGAAGCTGATTTCCCAGGCATTTCTTCTGCCTGTCCGGCCGTTCTTTGGACAGTTCCGTCTAGGAAGTAGATACCGTCCACGCGAAGAACCGAATTGCCTGATAAGTCAATGTGACTGTTGTTCACGATACGCGAGTTTCTATCTCCGAATGAATCAGATACGTAAAGTTCGCTGGTTGTTCCGTATTTGGAAGTGACAATGTTATTTTTTTGGTTGTAGCCAATGCCGCCGAATTTTCTGAAAGTGGACATCGTTTGAAATCAGTATTATGTGTATGGTATATAATTTATACACATAATAATTTTATATCCAATTCTCCGTGAATAGACAAACTCAATAAATTAACGTTTATCGTCGACCGCGTCTCCCTCCCTTCTTAGACTTAGAGTTAGATTTAGATTTGGACGAACGTCTCTTTTTGCGAGTTGTGTTGCTTGTGTTACTCGTAGTTGGACTATGTAACCGAGTTATACCTTTGTTACGAAGAGAGAAACTACGAACATAATCTCCGAGCAATCCTTTGGAATACAACGCCTCGCCGGCAGGGGGAGCGAGTATTCCGTATTCAAGTCTGTCTCTCTCCTTCATTTCTTCGCGAGAGAGACCTAGTGGAGGAATCACGTAAGCCTGGTGTTCTATGTTAGGATATCCCTTGAGGGCGGGATCATTCATGTCCACAGGAACAAGCGTGGGACGACACTCGCTTCCGCGGGGAGCAAATCTGTGAGGCTGAAGAAAATCCGCTGTGATTCTGTCGGCTATGGACTCATCTACTGCTGGGATGCTGAACATAGCGTCTAAATCTTTGTTTGTCAAGACCTTCTTTTCTCTCTTTTTCTTACCGTCAATATTACTATCTACATTCACTACGGCTTTATCGCCGTCATAGTTTGCGTCCCAGTTCACAGAGTTGACTTGTTCTTCTCCGTTGTTTATACTGCTACTATATTGTTGTCCTTGACTCTTCATGTATATTTTTGACATAGTGATATTCTGTGTGTATGTACTATATCAACAATAAATAATTAAACAAATTGAACGGGGTAACTAGTATCTCTCTGTATGCATATTAAAAGCAACAAGTAATCTCAATACCATGTCGTACTCTTCCAAATCATATACTTACTCCTTTTACATTCCTTCTGTTCCCAACCATATCACACGGATGATGGTGCAATGTATATTCCGAGACAACTTTATTGGACACGTTGATAACGCCTCTATCGTTCCGTATATGTGCAAGCGCACTCATAAACCCAAGAACAGTGTGTTTGTTCATATGAACGATGTCGTTGAGTCCGAGGAAGTAAACAATTTCCTTCACGCCGTAAAACACAAAATCCCAAGACAAAACAGATTACGGTATATATATGACGGTCGCGAATACTATCTCGTTGTGAAACCGTATACTTCAAAAGGACCCGCAACTGAAAAATCTCGTGTTAGATTCAACACTTCACCCAAGCAACGAATTAATTTGACTCAACCAACCAACGATATTTCAGATATATCGGTTAATAGTGAGGAAATACCTGCGTTTGATCACGAACAAGATGACGAAATATCGTCTGTGCAAGATGAATCTCTTCTCAACGAAAAAATCCGAAAGAATTGTGATGCATCTGTATCTCCTCACCCTCAATCTCAAACATCTGAAAATGCGCTAATTTATGATGCAGAAATAAGTGACAACAAATGCATACATCAAGCAGTCCCGTCGGGACATACACTAAGACTACGCACTTCGAATCCTCTAGTGGATGTCAATATCTCGGTTTCCTTAAATGACAACCCCGATTTACTGATTCGTCGGGAACTTCCTATTATTATGAAAACACATTGCAAAATATATGGTTCAATTCAAGACAGACCAGGTTCTCCTCTTCATACTCCTCCATCTTACTGCTTTTACTAGCGGCGCGGTAAATATATTGTTATTGTTTAGTTAGTTATTAATTAGTAGTTATTATTTCCTGTAATTTACATAAATAAAAACCTATTTTTTTCCTCCACAGACAGAGCATCCAGATCGACCTCCGTTTTTGAGAACATCTCCGAAAGCTGATTGAACCCATTGTTGAGACGTTAACGACGACCTTGGGATACTATATTGGTATTGAGGAGCACTGTTTCCATCGTTAACTAAAATAGAATAAGAAGGTGCAGGAGAACTTTTTAATTCAACGGCTGTTCTTTTTTGCGAATGCATTCCAATATCATAGTTTACTGCTGTTATTCTTTCTTGACGGCGCGAATCTTGAAGTGATGAAAAATTCATTCTAAATCGGTTCATTTTTCAACAATGCAAGTATCTAGAACACTAGAACGATATATTAATAACATAGACAATAATTACAATTCTTACCTAATCAATTCGGCATAAAAGTTTCTAGGAAGCGTATCTGTGTCATAGTAACGGGCTTTGGTTACGATTTTGTTTTGATAGGACAAGTCTTCTTTTATGTTATCAAGAGAGACATTGTCTCTTTTCGCGTACTCTTTGTTCTTGGGTTCTGCTTTAAAGAGCATGAATATGTTACCACCTGTGTAAAGGAAATAAGTTTCTTCGTCTATCACTGTGGTAAAAACAAGGTCGGGGTCATAAATAGAATCATTGATAGAAAATAAGGATGCATATGATACCGAGCCCAAGTTGCGGACGACGTTGCCGTCTATCCCTGAGCTACTTTTTCCAAGAATCACATAGAATCGTTTATTGTCTTGTAAAGTGTAAAGCGCAAATCGTGGAACTGGCATCGTATCATTGTATATGATATTAAACATATATCCCTTTCCATTGGATACTGGAAGTGGTGTCGGTTTTTCAAAGGATAGCGTCGGAGACTCTTCAATAGTTACTTTTTCACCGGAGCAGTCAATATACCATTTGGGAGCACTTTTATACGTGTGTTGCGCCTCGCTCGCTCCACCGCAACTTATGAGACCAGATGTTTTCATTCCAGGGTTGGTGGTGAAGTAAGGGAATGGTTTGTTATCGCATTTAGGGGTCAAACAGTCACACTGAATCTTTTGAATGCGCTCGCTCTGGGATACGGGTTTTACCTTGACGTCTATATTGACAATCTTAGAATTTTCCAGTTTCAATCTCTGGATACGCGTATGGTTTAAGTTGACGCCCATATCACCAAAGGCCTTTTTACAGTCGCAAGCTTCTACAGGAGGAACAGAAGAACTAGATATATCGTCACATGGACAATGAAGATCTCTCAAATATTCAGAGTAGGTTTTCTGGGGTGTTTGCACCCACACATTGGGGTAAACGCCTCCTTGAATCCATTTATATTTACTAGATAACATCGCCTTGTTACTTTTGACCGGCTTTTGCAAAGCTGGTTCGGAACCGCGCAACTCAACTTTACTTTCACCTGCAGAGTAAGTAATGTGCTGGTCAACATTTCCGTTAAAGTTGACGGGATAATTTCCCTTAAACGGGGTTTTGTAGGATGAGTTGCGCATAGATTTTCCAGTATAATTTAACTGTCTAGGTCCACTGTTTAAACTGAATCCTTCTTTGGATAACGTAGAATTCGCTTGATTTGTTGCACTGGACATAGCTTTTAACTTGAGTGTTTGTAATGACATTGCGTATAAGTGTCTATATATTGACTATATAAAATAAACCTGTCTACAATCCTCATATACAAAACAATAGAACAATCTCTCCAGAGACCAGTTTATTTTCTGCTGAGGAATGGTGTGGTGCTTCTAAAAAAGTAAGCGCTGCGTCGTTTTCTTTCTCTTTCATGTGGCGGTTCCTGGTAGGTTCCCAAGTATCCAGAATCAATACCAGCCATGTAAGAGTGAACATTGGCGGCGTAGTCTCCGTCGGCGTTCATGATGTTCATAGCGCTGTTTGACTTAAAAGGGTCCATAAGTTCTTCCACGAACTTGTTTATTTGATGAGGGTTAACAATAACGCTGCGATCTTTCCATAACCAGAACGGTAACCATCGCCTTTTTCGTATCTCGGCATTATTTATTTCCTGGTGGAACATTTGGTCAATAACCGAGAAGGCGGACTTGAGAAGCAAGATTTCTCTCATGCATGTCTTTTTTAATTTAAACAGAGAGATGAGATGACTTTTGTAATCGGATGGAAGCGAATCGGGTTTGTGAGTGACCATAGCATTAATGTATCGTATTTCGTTTTTGACATTTTTCAAGTTGGTAGTGCACCGTTTTCGGTGGTCTTCAATTCTTTTGATGATGGAGAATATGTTGGTGTTGTAGATTACTGGGTATCGTAAGCGTATAGCCTCCGGGATCAAAAACCGATTCATCTCCTTAATCTCCATGATTTTCTTGTCTACATCAGCCATTTTCTGTGTCATTTCGGTATTGAGTTCTTTGCGATGTCGTATTTCCTCCTCGGAACCAACACCGTCCACATCAAAATCGCGAAACAACAATACTGCTCCTGATGCGAATTCAATACTTGTTTGCAACTTATCGTATTGGTGGCACGACATAGTGTGCGCTTCTGTCGCAGCATCCAGTTTTAAGAAGTTCACAATACCTAGTAAAAATCCAATGAATGCGTTCAAGATAGACAGTACAATCGTTCCGTAATCATAATCTTCCGACATTCCAGCGAGAACAGTGGCAATGGCAGAGAGACCGATTGCAGGCAACATCAACATATGTAAACGGTTCGCAGTGTATGTCTTTGCCTCCATATAAATTATTTTGTGACCTTTCAGGTAACTGGCCAGGATATCTAATGCAGACGAGTATCGATGGTTGAGCGTATTGTAGTATCGGTCTATACTTCTCTCAACATCGTTATAACTTAGTTTCTTGAATTGGTAACCGTCTGCGTTACCGTTTTCTTTTGTATAGGTGCTACATCTTATTTGAGTTACTTCTCCCCTTGATTTACTAGAAGGCCGACCTTTGCTTGCATTAGACGGAACAAGCGATTTTTCTTCACTTGTATCGCTGATTTCGCTTTTCAGCTTTGATGGTAATATTGGTAGCATAGGTTGCGTATCGCTATCACCTTGCGAGTTGTCTTCACTGTGTGTATCACTCAGGTCGCTTGCACTTTCTATCATATAATCTCTCTCCGACCTCTTCTCGCTGTCGTCGTTTATTTCCATAGTAATGTTTTCCAAAGGGTCACGGAACATAATTGCAGGGTGGTCGGGAATAGGATCTTCCCGTACCATTTGCTTGAGTATAGCGTCGTTGGGATCAGGTTCCTCTTCGCCGCCAATATCTATCGCCAAATTTGAGCGAGGGTCAGGGTCGTCTGGTCCTTTTTTTCTGTTTACCACAGTTTTCTTCATGTATTCGTATCCTAGAAGTAAAAACAGACACGCCTCGGTTTAGTACATGTGTATCACAAAATAGATTCCCGATTTTACGCTAATTATGGATATAATACATAAAGGTGGCTTTATATTCGGTCACTCGTATAAATAAATTGAACTGGAAAATATAAAGTTATCTCGGGTACACAAAACACTGTAACAATTCAACAATATGTTCGCACAGCACTCATTGTCTCGGTCTCAGCCATGTTTAGTTACGGCCAATGCACCCGAGCAAAGTCGTCGCACTAAGTCGGATACGGAGATAGATATTGGGGAATGGGGACAGTTCGTTGACTTGGAAAATTATCGCAATCTTTACGGAAAGAGAAAAATCGTGAAATATCAAGGCGGACATATGCGTACCTACGTGCAATACAACACCGATAAACCCAAATGGTATCTAGAGAACTGGAGGTCTCCCATATCCAGTTTGTTAAACTACTTTATCTCATCTAAAAAAAAAGATTCTCGCGAGAAGCATATGTGTGAGACAATCAAAGAAGAAACATCAGAACTCAAGCTGACAGATTCGCTAGACAGCAAGGACGATACATGTGAACTTGGAACAGAATCCACACTGTTAAAGAAGGAGCCTTCTTATGCAGAGGCGTTTCCTCTTCACAAAGTAAACACTGGTTATATCGTGATAGTCGCGGTAATATCTATGGGAGCCTTTGCACTGTGTTTGTTGTAATATACGGGTTTAAGTAGGTTTATAATATATTTAAAAAACAAGATAAAAAGAATATGTCAGGCTAATGTATAGTAGATGCAGATCTTCGTCAAAACGCTCACAGGTAAAACTATCACTTTGGAAGTAGAACCTTCCGATAGCATAGATAACGTTAAGCAAAAGATTCAAGACAAAGAAGGAATCCCCCCTGACCAACAGCGTCTCATTTTTGCTGGAAAACAGCTTGAGGATGGCCGCACGTTGTCCGATTACAATATTCAAAAAGAGTCTACTCTTCACTTGGTGCTTCGTCTAAGAGGCGGAAATGGTGGTTGCTGTGGCAAGTGTTGCTCTTGTAAAGATTGTGGTTGCAAATGTTCTTGTTGCGACGAATGCTGTTAATTATGTTACCTTATCATAAGAAATGGCATCAACAATCTAGTAACTTAATAACCCGTGAATAATAAACCAATACTATATTGTGACATATAGTATTGATACATGCATGAGATGCAACAATTACAGTTATGAGTATTGCAATGTAAACTCAAGAGACAAAGAAAAGTTGTCGTCTTGGAGATCATATAATTCTCCATGTTTGCTTAATAGACGAATATGTAGTTTGTCTATATCCACTGGTCCGAAATAATTGCGTTCTTCCATGAGTCCTGTGTTATAAGAATGTATTCCCGCGAACTCAGGGTCAGGAGACATTATTGGAATACGTGTGAGAATAGAATCACCAATATAATCTGTTCGGGTAACCGAAATCAAACCATCAGGCACATAATTGTTATGAAAATCCTTTATGTCCAATAAAATATATTCGTTGATGCGATCGTTAAATACGCTTTCACTTGATAAGTAAGCGCGATATGTTATAGTGGTTGCATTTTGACTATATATGTCCTCAAATGTGTCTTCTTTTCTCACAGTATATTCTGTTTTTCGAAATCCCAACATCCAAGCGAGGGACGAATGATGTAGTGCTTGTGCCGTTCCAGCTCCTTCGCTGGTATCGCAATCTACACGATCCACAGAGATTTGAATAGTAGGAAAGGATAACTTGTAGTAAAAATCAGGGGAATGAGTCTCGGGATTACCGGAAACATATGGGTAAAATTGCGACCCCCCATCTCCACTATTCTTAGCACGAATACTAGTTTTCAAGGTCTCTGGGTGAATATCAAACACCAGATATTGAAGTCCAGTAGTGCTATTACTGAAAATGTTATTTATCACTGTAACTAGCGATTGCAAAGCGTATTTTCCCGGAGGAACTACAACTGTATGTCTTGTATTATCTAAATGCTGTGTTAGATTGAAGGTTTGTATGTAAAGTTCGTTACGGTTGTTGGAACTAGTAACATTATAAAGCTTAACGGGAAGATCTATAGATTTCAACCGCATAGAAATCACTTTATCTAGTGTGGTAGGTAAAGCCACAGTGAAGTCGGAGGACGTTTCCGTGGCTTTCTTGAACAGAGAGTCAACACACACTGTGCGTTTATATGTAGTTCGTAAAAAAGGGTTTACGTTACCTTGTGACCTAACACGCTCGTCTATTTCTCCATCGGGAATAGTTTCGGCATGTATAGGATTAATCAACGAACCCGCCTGGGACTGTGGAAGAGTGCCTCCATTTTGTTCTGCTATATCCCCAGGAAGAATATCTCCACCCAATACATTGGCTTCGTCGTCGTAAAGCATATCGGCATATTCTCCCTCCGATTCGTTATTTGTTTCATCTAGTTCTTGTTGATCGTAAGTGTGTGCCAAAAACAGTTTTTGTTGAAGTTGTCTAAAAAAATGAAACATCTGGGGATTGTTGGCGCTTGACTCAAAGAAGGAGCGCAACTTTTGTTCAATAGCTGCATGGTCGTCATCTTCCGTAGATCCAATGATATCGCGGAGCTCGGAGACAGTGTAGTTGTCTATATTATAATCAAGGCTAGGCAGAGCGGAAGTAGTCATGGCCTGGGATGATATGTTGTCGTCTAGATATACTATAGGTAGCAAAAATACTACTAAGTTGTTTCTTTGCAAATGATAAATCGCATAGTCAGATGATAGATAATACTATTTTAGTTAGACATATTGCATTCCAAAAGGTGTGTTTGAGATTGGAATTGGCTGCGGAAGATATCCTGGATATCTTTTCGTATATTTATACTGGGTGGACATCTCTTATCTTTCAGCAGTTTTTTCGGCATAGAAGTGAGTCCTGACCCTCGTTTCATATGGGTTTTTCCTTTAAACAGTAGGGTTTCAATCGTATTCACAAGGTCTTCGTTGCGGCGCGCTAACATTTCTCTGTCTAGGCGGTATTTTCCGGAGTAGACGTAGCGATTGTAATTTTTGTTTTCGTATACGTTCTTTCTTTCGCTAAAGCTGGGATACACGCGAATATAACCTATCCCTTCTATACGGTTCGTCTCGTTATTCATTTCAATCACATAAGCGTTAGATGCTAAAGGGATTTTATGAGAGACTTGGAGGGGCGCGCCGTAAATACAACCTTCTATGTTGCGCAGCGCGCGATAATTTTCGTTTTCGCTCCAGGTATTGTTGTTGAATCTAGAAGTCAGTAAGTGTATCACTGGTGGCTGGGTAGCTATTGCCCGCATAGGAGCCGGAGCTGGATGGGGTTCGTTACTAGTTACTAAGTGTTGTTCCATGTTGTT
>CEUF01015211.1_pt1 | contig 26176 bp, 23 predicted proteins | sample 531461 | NCBI WGS metagenome assembly CEUF01 (sample SAMEA2623350, study PRJEB7988) | marine metagenome | biome: marine biome (ENVO:00000447); feature: surface water layer (ENVO:00002042); material: "saline water (ENVO:00002010), including plankton (ENVO:xxxxxxxx)" | depth 5 m | reverse complement strand
AGGTTGAAAACTTCATATGATTTTTTTTTGCAATTAAATAAATATTTCAAAGCTGATAAATGACCCTGAGCAATGTCCAAGATATGTACATAATCTCTAACTGCTGTCCCATCAGACGTATTATAGTCATTTCCATATATTTCTAACTTAGATGATTTCTTTTTTGCCACTTCATTTATTATAGGCATTAAATTTTCTGGGTATCCACTTGGACTGTCCCCAATTAAATACGAATCATGGGCTCCAACAGGATTGAAGTATCTCAAGCTCACCGCTTTTAAGTTATCAGTTTGTCTAACTTTTTTACTTAGCATATTTTCAATTGAAACCTTATTATGACCATAATTATTGAATGGATTTGTAGGGTGAAGTTCGTCATAAGGAAGATAAACTGGCTTTCCATATACGCATGCACTGCTACTAAAAATGAAATTCAACTCGTCTTTTTTATTATTTGAATTTATAAAAGAATTTAGTAAATCATAAGTGCCAGTTACATTAACCTCTTCATATTCATCAGGGTGAAGTTCAGAGTTTTTTACAGATTTTAAACCTGCGCAATGGATAATAGTTTTTATGTTTTTACTCTTTATAAAGTGTGAGATAGTTAAAGAATTTCTAATATCCATCTCAAAAAAATTTATTTTAGATTTACATAAAAATTTGATATTTTTTAATGTGTTTATAGATGAATTTTCAAAATTATCAATTAAGAATAAATTAAAATTTGAATTTTCAGACAGTAAAACGGCTATGTGACTTCCAACATAACCAAGGGCACCTGTAATCAATATATTCAATTTAAATTAAATAACTCTAGATAATTAGGCTTGCTAAATAGAATATGACAAATAAAAGACTTTATCATTTTATTGAAATCATATTTAAATTTTATTTAAGTTTTTTAGTATTAATTAATATTGAAGTGTAAAATGTTTCGGTAATTTTTTGGGGATAATTTAATGAGAGCATATAAATTTTTAATATATTCGTCATTTATTTTATATAGTTTTTCATCTGTATCTCAGGTAATTAGCCCTGCCTTACTATCTCAGCTCTCGCCAGCACAAATAGAAGCAATAACAAGCGCTTTAGGCGCTAATAGTCCCGATAGATTTCAAGAAGAACCGATGCCTACTGTAATGGATGAGGATCTATCAAAAGATAACGCTAATGAAAGTAATTCATCTGAAATTATTAGACTATCTCCAAATGAAAAGTATGGTTATAGTTATTTTTCATCTGGTTTTTTTTCTTCTGTTGCTAAATCTAAATTTCCTACCGGAGACTTGCCATTACCCAACGAATATAAAATCTCTCTAAGAGATGAACTCTCAATAATTTTATCTGGAACCCAAAGCGACACATTTAATTTGAGAGTTAAGCTTGATGGGTCAATTTTGTTTCCTGAAATAGGATCGATCTCTGTGGCTGGGAAGACTCTGGGAGAAGTACAGGAAATCCTTACAAGTTTAGTAAATCAATCTTTCGTTGGAATTAATGTAAATGTATCGATAAAAAATCTTAGCGCTAAAAAGATTTCAATAGTGGGAGCTGTTAATTCGCCAGGGACCTACTTAGTAAATCCTTTCAGCACGATAACAAGCGCTTTGGAATATTCAAAAGGTATAACTGAAATTGGAACTTTAAGAAAAATAAAATTAATTAGAGTAAACGGAGATATCTTTTACTTTGATTTTTATAAACTTTTAATTGATGGAGATAGATCTAAAGACATCTCAGTGGAAGCTGGAGATGTAATTTTAATAGAGCCTGCCGATCAATTTGTAAGATTATCTGGATCAATTAGAAGACCAGCAATCTATGAAATTATCGAAGGAGAAGAATTAAAAGATTTAATAAAGTTTGGATTAGGATTTCAAGAAACGACTCCTTCAGACATTACTCTAAAAATGCTTGATAGAAAAACGAGAACTTTTATTAATAAAAAAGTTAGTGACCTATCTACAGATCTGTCCGATGTATTTTCAGTCGACGTATATCCATCTTACAAGAGAGGTTTCTATAACTTTTATGCCTCTGAGGTAACTCCTGCTAATGACTTAATAAACGTTTATGTTTCAGGAGCTGTCAATTCCCCCGGGACTTATACTTTAGAATCTAATACTACTTTAGATGAGTTATATCGAATAATTGGAGAATTCAAACCAGAGGCTTTTAACGATGGGATAATTTTTACACGATTGAGCATTAGAGAAAAGCAACTTGAGTCTTTGAGAAAATTTAAATTAGACTTGGAAGCTGCTAAAAAATCTAGCTCGGATACTGGGGCAGACATAGGCAACATTAATATCATCGAGGCATTGTCTGAATCTATAGATCCAAAAAATTTAGGCAGAATTTCGGGTGACTTTTCACCTGGATCTTCAACCTCATCAAATATAATTTTGAAAGAAGGAGATTCAATAATAATCCCAACGAAGCCTTATACAATTAATGTTTTCGGGGAAGTTCTTAATCCTACTGCTTTCGAATACAGTAGAAGAATTAGTGTTAATCAAGCTATTAATACAGCCGGAGGTTTAAAAAGTTACGCTGACAAAAATAGAATCTATGTGATCAAAGCAAATGGAATTGTAAAAAAACAAAGTAGAAGCAATTTTACTAAAGTTTTAACGTTGGGAATATTTCCAAGAAATTTAAAATTAGAGCCAGGGGATACTGTGGTTGTACCCAGAAGAATTGTCACAAGGAATAATGCAATACAAGCTCTTATACCAATAACTCAAATTATTTCTGATCTGGCATTTGCAGCATCTGCTATCGATAATCTCAATGATAATTAATTTCTTAATTTCCTATTCTTTTCAAATAAGTAAAAAAAGAGATATAAGACAATACCATAGAAAAAAATAATATCGCTAAAGCAATATTATAAAAATTTTTTTCAAACATAGGACAAAGTAGTAATAGGGAAATGGCAATAAATTGGAAAACAGTTTTTAATTTTCCCAACTGATTAACCTTTATAGAATCTGAATCTGAGCTCTTAGAAATTAAATAGTATCTTAGTGAGGTAACAATAATTTCTCTAATAACAATGAAGATTACCAAAACTGTAAGATAGATATTTGAAAAAAAATATACAAACCAAATCAAAACTGATAGAACCAGAATTTTATCTGCTATAAGGTCTAAGAAAGCGCCAAAATCAGATTCAGTTGAGTATTTTCTTGCTAGGTATCCGTCGAAATAATCTGTGAAAGATACCGCAAAAAAAAATATAGTTGAGGTAATGAAAAATTCAAGTTGAAACAGAATAATAATTGGTATCGATGAAATCAATCTCAATGAAGATAAAATGTTCGGAAGGTATTTCATTTCAATCTCAGTTTAAATGTTTTTTTATGAGTTTTGCTTTTTGCTCACCAATACCATTTACCTTCAAAAGATCATCATATGAAGCCTCTTTTAATCTTTTAGTCCCACCGAAATGTCTGATTAAAATATTGGCATATTTTTTTCCTATAGAGGGTATTTGATCTATTTCTGATGTTAGATAAGAATTATTTCGTCTTTGCCTATGCTTTTTAATAGCGAACCTATGAGATTCGTTTCTTATCAATTGAATCAATTTTGAAGAACCCTTTAAATCAGCAATGTTTAATTTAAAAGGATGTTTTGATAAGTGTATTTCATCGTATTTTTCATTTCTTTGAGGCCCTTTCGAAATTGAAATTATATTGAGAGTCCCGAAATCATTTTTTTTCATCTCATTTACTACAGAATTTAGTTGCCCCTTACCACCATCAATTACTAACAAATCAGGAAAAGCTTTTTTATTCTCTTTAAGATTTTTAAGTCTTCTCCTCACAGCTTCCGATAAAGCTAGATAATCATCGTTTTTCTCCAGTGTTATATTCATACTTCTATAATTTTTTTTATCTGGCCCGCTATCAGTGAAACTAACACATGATGCTGTTACTTGATTTCCTTGATTGTGACTGATGTCAAAAGCTTCGATCCTATCCAAGGAAGATAAACTAAGTTTTTCCTTTAAATTCACAAATGAATCTTTTACCCAATCATAATTATTTCTTCTGTTAATTCTGTCTAAAGCCTGTGACTCAGCTATTTCTAGTAGAGGAGTATTCTTTTTTATTTTTTTAAAAAATTTTATTTTTTTATTTAAGATATTTTCTAAGTATGTTTTTTGGTTTGAAACATCAATATTTGACAGTAAATTTATTTTTTTCTCTGGAGAATTTGAATAATACGTTTCAACAAACTTTAAAAGCATTTCTTTATCGCCTATAAGCTTTTGATCTTCCACAAAAAAATTCTTTGTAGTACTTATCCAACCTTCTCTAACTTCGACTAAACTAATACAGATACTGAACTTAGTTTTTTTAAAAGCAATAACATCAATATCTTTATACAAAGTTAGTATGGTCTGATTTCTTTGTATATCTCTAATGGCATTAATTTTATCTCTAAAAAGAATTGCTCTTTCATAATCTTTTTGTTGAGAATATTTATCCATATTTCTATAAAGATCTTTCAAAATTTTATTGTTGTTTCCGTTTAAGAAATGTTCAGCTCTTTCTACATCTTTTTTATAATCATTCTTAGAAATCATACCAACACATGGCGCCGAACATCTTCCTATTTGATATTCAATACATGGCCTTGTCCTGTTTTTAAAAACAACGTCCTTACAGTCTCTGATCTTAAATATCTTCTTACATATTTCTAAATTTTTACGCATTGCGCTGATGTTTGCATAGGGCCCAAAGGAAATTCCTTGATTCTGTTTTTGTCTAGAAATATAAATATTCGGAAATTCCTTTTCACTAGCAATATGAATTATTGGATAAGATTTATCATCTCTGAATTGGACATTGTAAGGGGGTTTGTGTTTTCTAATTAAACTTTGCTCTAAAATCAATGCGTCAGATTCAGTTTTTGTAATTATCAAATCAACATAATTGATTTGATTTCTTAGAGATCTTTGTTTTTTTGTTTCGCCCCTAGAAAAATAAGATGATACTCTATTCTTTAAGTTTTTTGCTTTCCCAACATAAAGAAGCTCAAAATTTATGTCAAAAAATTTATATACTCCTGGATCCTCCGGAAGCTCAATTTTTTTTTCAAAAACTTCTACAGCTTTAATGTAATTCAATTTTTTTTCCATCTGGCCTTCTATAATCTGACCATCCTTGGTATTTCCCATTTTCTAAACTAATGGACTGAGTTTCACCAATTTTTCTTTCCATTAATTTCATGTTTTTACTCAATTCGTCTATGAGACTTTTATTTAACCCTTCATGGAACAAAACACTTGGTTTCCATTGATAATGAATTCTAGATTTTTCGTTAGATTCAGATAATTCCATATTGAATTCTATTGTATTTAGAATCTCCTGAAAGACTGTATTTATTATCATTGAGCCTCCCTGTGATCCAGTTATCAGGAATGGCTTTGAATCTTTAAATACAATGGTGGGTGACATAGAAGATAAAGGAGACTTTTTAGACTCTATCTTGTTAGCTTCTGATCCAATTAAACCGTAAACATTTGGCGTTCCAGGTTTTATTGAAAAATCGTCCATTTCATTATTCATTAAAATACCGGTTCCTTTTGCAACGATTCCTGATCCATAGGCTGTATTAAGAGTATAGGTATTGCTCACAACATTTCCCTCATAATCTATTATAGAGAAATGCGTTGTCTGATCTCCCTCATAAAAATAAATTCCCGGCTCAACTTTTAATTCCTTACTAGATTTTATTTTTTTTGAAATTTTTTCAGCATATTTTTTTGAAATTAAATTTTCTACTGGCGCATCAAAAAATTCTTGATCGCCAAGATATTTTGATCTGTCGGCGTAGGCAAAACTCATTATTTTCATTAACAGCTCTATGTATTCGAGAGAATTATGAGAGTAATTTTTAAGATCAAAATTTTCAATTATGTTTAACATTTGAATTATTGCTATTCCTCCAGAACTTGGTAAGGGCATTGAGCAAACATCGTATTCTTTGTAAATCCCGCAAATAGGATCCTTTAAATAAACTTTATAATTGAATAGATCTTCAGAGCTGATTAGACCTCCATTTTGTGAGAAATCTTCTACGATTTTATCGGCTAATTTTCCTTCGTAAAAAACCTTCTGTCCTCTTGATTGTATCAACTCTAAACTTTTGGCTAAGTCAGCTTGAATAAAAATATCGCCTTCTTTAAAGCCTCCTTCTTTTATGAAAATTGATTCACTATCTGAACCATTTAAAAATTTTTTTTTATATTTATTAAAATTAGTAGCTTGAAAATTTGAAAGTGTAAATCCATCTTTCGCAATTTTTATTGCAGGAGCTATTAGATTTTCTATCGGAATAGACCCAAATAAATTATGAGCTTTAAACATTCCTTTAACTGTTCCAGGAACTCCTGATGCAAGATAAGAATTTAAACTTAATCCTTCTATAACATCTCCTTCTTTATTTAAGAACATTTTCTCAGTCGCATTTTGTGGCGCCCTTTCTCTATAGTCCAGAGCAAAAGTTTTCTCATCGTCTGCGTCGTAATAAAGCATAAAACCCCCACCGCCTAAATTTCCCGCAGAGGGATTTACCACTGCCAAAGCGAAAGCAACTGCAACAGCACTATCAATTGCATTGCCACCGTTTTTTAAAATCTCAGCTCCTATATCTGTTGCTAAATGGTGTCGGGTCACCACTACAGCGTTATTAGATTTTGGATCTTTCGAACATGATGAAAAGATTAAAAGAGCTAAAATTATCTTCCAACAAAAATTCATTTTCAATCAATAAGCGAATTGAATTGATTAATTACTTCTGTCTTATTCTTTGCTTGCGTCAGCTCTCTTCCGACCACTACGAAATTGGTTCCAAATTGAATTGCATCAAAAAGTGATCCTGATCTTTTTTGATCTTCATCGTTCTGCTGCATTCTAATACCAGGAGTAACCGTTACAAAATCGTTTCCGAAAGTTGTTTTTATTTCGCTTACACTATTCAAAGATGCGACAACGCCATCTATGCCAATTTCCTTGCCTAACTTTGCAAGCACTAGAGTAGATTCTTCCGTATTTCTATAAAAACCTATTTCTTCTATATTTTTGTCATCTAAACTGGTTAGAACTGTTACACCAACTAAAAGAGTTTCATTATTGAATTCTTTTATTTTGTTAACTGAAGCTTCAATCATCTCTCTACCCCCTGACAAATGTATATTGGTCATCCAGATATTAAGCTTCAAAATGTTTTGCAAAGCTTTTGAGACAGTATTAGGTATGTCATGCAATTTTAAATCTAAGAAGATTTCAAATCCAAAATTGTTTATTTTCTCTATTATATTAGGACCGCAATTCATGAAAAGCTGTTTTCCAACTTTCACCCGATAAAGATTGGGGTCAAGTAAAGTAAGTATTGTTTCAACTTCTTCTTCAGTATCACAATCCAAGCCAACAATAATTTGTTTTTTATTAATTTTTATTGTCATTTGTTTTAGATATTTTTTTTCTTTTTTTGAAAAATAAAGGTATTTGTAATAAAAAACTTATAACCATTCCTAAAGTTAAAGCTCCAAGAAGAGAAAAACCAATGGTAATACCTTGAATGTGTAAAAAATATAAATCTATTTTAATTAAATCGTCATTCAAAAAACTAAAAAGAACAAAATAACCAAGAACTAAAAAAAATAGAATTAGATAGAAATACCTCACAGAATGAATTATAACAGTTGAAGAATTTTAGATTTAATGATTTATCTTAAAATTTAATGCTTTTGCAGCTCTAAAATAAGGAATTCTTCTTTTTCCAAGCTCTACAGAAGATCCTGTTTTAGGATTTCTACCTCGAATTGGTTTTCTTGATCTTACTGAGAAAGATCCAAAGCCCCTGATTTCAATTCTTTCGTCATCTTTGAGACCATCTGATATATTTTTTGAAATTAAGTCAACTGCTAAGCTAATATCTATTAAAGAGAGATAAGAAAATTTTGAAGATATTTTGTTCTTTAATTCAGACTTTTTCATCTTCATCTGATGAAGACTCTCCAATCTCATCTTTTATTAAGTCGCCAATTGAGGTTTTAGTTGATTCTTCTATTTCCTTATTTTTTTTGATATTTTCTTTGAGAAGACTTTTCTCTTCTGACTTTTCTAAAGCTCTCACAGAAAGATTTATAAATCTTTCTTTTCGGTCTATTGAAGTGATTTGAGCAGATATTGAGTCGCCCTCTTTAGGATCTTCATCTTTGAATTCTTTAAGTTTTAGTTTTCCTGTGACCTCGCCTTCTATTTTTAGAAAGATAGTATCCTGTTCAACACTTTCAACTATGCCTGTGACTTGAGACCCTTTAGGATTATTTTTTACGTATGTCTCAAAAAAATCTTCAGTAAGTTGCTTAATTCCCATGGAAATTCTTTCTTTATGAGCATCCATTGCTAATATGACGGCTTCAACAGATTGACCCTTAGAATAATTCTTTACTGCTTCTTGTTCCGGTTCATTCCAGGATAAATCAGATAGATGTATTAATCCATCAATTCCACCGTCTAAACTTAAAAACATACCAAAGTCTGTGAGGGAACTCACTTCACCTTTTACCTTGTCTCCTAGGCTATGATTCTCAGCAAATTTTAGCCATGGATTTTCTACGCACTGTTTCATTCCTAATGAAATTCTTCTTTTCTCAATATCAATTTCAAGAACCATCAAATCAACTTGATCTCCTACAGAAACAACTTTTGAAGGATGTATATTTTTGTTAGTCCAGTCAATTTCTGACACGTGAACTAATCCTTCGGTATTGGAATCCAATTCAGCAAAAAATCCGTAATCTGTAATGCTTGTCACCTTTCCTTTATTTATAGAGTTTATTGGATATGTATCTTTTATATTTTCCCAAGGATCTTCGGTTAGTTGTTTCATGCCAAGAGATATTCTTGATTTTTCTCTATCAAATTTTGTAACTTTTAATTCAATTTCTTCCCCAATTTTTAGGACTTCAGAAGGATGATTAATTCTTTTCCATGTAATATCAGTTATGTGGAGCAACCCATCTATCCCGCCTAAATCAATAAATGCCCCATAATCAGTCAGATTTTTAACAGTACCTGAAATAAGGCTTCCCTCTTGAATTGTGGCAAAAATCTTTTCTCTTTCCTCAGAATTAATATCTTCTTGAACAGCCTTTCTTGATAAAACAACATTACTTTTCTCTTTATCAAGTTTAATGACTTTAAATTCTTGAAACGATTTTTCTAGATGATCAAAATTTTCTAGGGGCCTTGTATCTACAAGAGAACCTGGTAAAAAACCTCTTACGCCTCCAACGTCAACCGTCATTCCTCCTCTGACTTTTCCAGTAATGTAGCCTTTTACAATTGTTCCAGAGGACAAAGATTCTTCTAATTTACCCCAACTTTCATCGTGCATTGCTCTAAGTCTTGAAACTCTTGTAGAGCCATGTCCATCTTCTATCGCTTCTAAAGTTACTTTAACTTCGTCTCCTATTTCTAATTTTTTTTCAGCCTCATCAGCTAAAAATTCATTTCTAGCAATTATAGGCTCTGATTTTAAGCCCACATGAATAACAACCCAATCGTCTGTAAGATCTACAATTACACCCGTAATTAATTTACCTATTTCAAAGTTTAAAGTGTCAAGATTTTCATCAAGAAGCTTTGCGAAGTTTTTTTCCATTAAGTTCTAATTATTTTCAATACTTTATTTTTTAATTCACCAGCGCTTAAATCACTGGTATCAATTGTTAATGCATCCTCGGCAGGAACAGCTGGTGAAATATCTCTATAAGTATCCAGCTTATCTCTCTTCCGAATATTATCAACAAGGGTGGGCATATTAACTTCCAATCCAATTTCTTTCAACTGTTCGAATCGTCTTTTGGCGCGCTCCTCTAGCGAAGCAGTCAGAAAAAATTTCCACTTTGCCTGAGGAAAAATCATCGTACCCATGTCCCTACCATCAGCTACTAAGCCTACCTCCGAATCAAAATAGTCCCTTTGGTATTTTTTTAATATTTCTCTGATCGATATATGCTTTGCTAACGATGAAGCAAGCATAGCAACTTCTTCTGTTCTTAACTCCTCTGTTACATTTTCCATGCCAAAAAAAACTTCTACAAGCTTTTCGGGATCATTTAATTTCATTGTTACTGTTTTAGATTCGAGCTCTTTTTGAATTTTAATTGAATTTTCAGACGAAATTCTTTTTGAAATTAATCCAACTAACCTGTAAAGATTTCCGCTGTCCAAAATATTGTAACTGAGCTCTAACGCCAAGCTTTTGGCTAAGGTTCCTTTTCCAACTCCACTAACTCCGTCGATAGTAATTAAGTTATTTACTTTCATTAAGATTTGCGCCGAGACTGCTCATTTGTTCAATGAATTCGGGATAAGAGGTTTTTATGCACTCAGTATTATTTATTTTTATTTCTTTTTTTGCTCTTAGTCCAGCAACTATAAATGACATTGCGATTCTATGATCGCCGAAAGAATCAACCCTCCCATCTCTGAGAAGATATCCAGTTCCCCTCCCTTCAACTAAAAAAATATCGTCTTTATATTCCGTCTCAATCCCTAAATTTCTAAGACCTTCCTGCATAGAAAATAGACGATCGCTTTCTTTATACTTCAATTCTTCTACTCCTAAAAACTTAGAGTCTCCCTCAGCAAAAAGAGAAGCAATAAAAAGAATAGGAAGCTCATCTATCAAATTGGGAATTAGTTCTGCTGTTACGGTACAAGCAATCAAATCAGAATGACGGACTGCTATATCTCCAATATCTTCTTCTCCAACCTTTCGCTTGTTGTTAATTACAATATTTGCTTTCATAGATTTTAAAACTTCTAATAAAGCAATTCGAGTAGAATTTAATCCCACATCTTTTATTAAAATCGATGAGCCCGGAGTTATTAATGCTGCTACTATCAAAAAAGCTGCTGATGAAAAATCTCCTGGAACTTTAAATTTAATTCCCTCAAACTCATTTTGGCCATTAAAAGTTATTTCATTTCCATTCATCTCTATATCCAAGCCCAACTGCTTAAACATTAATTCTGTATGATTTCTTGTAGAAAAAGGCTCAGTAATAAAAGTCTTTCCCTTTGCATTAAGCGAAGCAAAAAGTATCGCTGACTTGACCTGAGCACTAGCTATAGGCATTTCGTAAGATATACCTGAAAGATTTAAATTACCTGATATTTTTATAGGAGGGGTATTATCTTCACTTAAAACAATATTCGCTCCCATTGAGATTAAAGGCTCAGAAATTCTTTTCATTGGTCTTTTTGCTAGGGATGAATCACCGTTTAATTCCGTTTCAAAGTTTTGCCATGCTATTATCCCCGAGGCTAATCTAATTCCTGTCCCAGAATTACCAAAATAAAGACTATCTTTTGGTTTTTTTAATCCATTAAAACCGTTACCTAAAATTTCATATCGATAATCAGTTTGCTTAACTTCAATTCCAAGCTGTTGTATTGCTTTCAAAGTATTTAATACATCTTCACTTTTTTGAAGATTTTCTACAGTTGATTGAGATCTGGCCAAAGCTGAGCAAAGTATGGCTCTATGAGAAATGGACTTATCTCCAGGAATTTTTACCTCACCGGTTAAGGCAATTCTCTCAGATGTTACTGAAATTTCCATTAAAGGTTCAAGTCCCTATAACTCTTTGCATTTTCAATAAATTTTTCTATTTGCTCAGAATCATTTTCCTCAATAAATTTTTTAAAAACTAGGACCTTGTCAATAAACTTATCCAATACGCTCGAAATATTTACATTATTGTAAGTAAAAATATCTTTCCACATTTTTACATCGCTTGATGCGATTCTCGTGAAATCCTTCAACCCTCCCCCTGAAAAAATTTTATTTGCATCTATATTTGACTCTGACAACGCAGAAACCAAAGCAAAAGCAATAAAATGTGGTAGGTGACTTGTCATGGCAAGGAGCAAATCATGATCTTCCAAATTTAAATAACTAATTTCAGAACCTAATATTTCCCATAAGCCTTTACAAATTTCCAAAGATGCTGAATCTGTCTCAGTTGTTGTCATCAATAGACAACTTTTATTTAGGAATAGCTTTTCATTTGCATTCAAATACCCGCTTTTCTCAGAACCAGCCATAGGATGAGAAAATACATAATTTTTTTTAGGAAAATTTTTATTTTTTAAGTCTTGCAAAACTGAATCTTTTACACTTGAACAATCCGTAACAAGCTTTGCTTTATTTATCAAATTTTCATAGCTACTAAAAACATTTTCATGGGCTGAAACTGGTACACAAAAGATCAAAACAAAGGCCTTTGAAGGATCCAATTTGTCTAAATTCCCTAAAATTACTTTATCCTCTAAAGCAATCGATATATTAGATGCATTTGCATCATCTGCATAAACATCAAAGTTATTAACTTTTAGAGATTTAGCAATAGAACCTCCAATTAAGCCTAACCCGACTATCCCAAATTGGATATTGTCACTTTTCAATTGTTCTTGCATATTCTTCTAGAGTTTTAGTGAACTTTTGCATTTCTTCTTCAGTTCCTATTGAGACTCTTAAATGATTCGGCATTTCATATACCTTCAAAGATCTCAATATAATTCCTTTTTGCAGAAAAAAATCAAAACTTTTATCAGAGTCATTTTTTGAATCAAAACTTATAAAGTTTCCATGTGAATTAATGTATTCAAATCCTAAATCATCAAATTTAGCTTTAATCATTTCTAAACCTAATTTATTAAGTTTGACTGATTTGAAAATGTGCTCTTCATCCTCTATGGCCTCAATTCCAGCTGCTAAAGCTAAACTGTTTGTATTAAAAGGTTGCCTAACTCTGTTCAAGTAATCTGCAATTTCTTCAGAGCTAACAGAAAATCCTAATCTGAATGCTGCTAAACCATGAGCCTTAGAGAAACTTCTTGAAATTATCAAATTTTTAAATTTTTCAACCAACTTAAAAGGAACTTTAAATTCCTCATTTTCAACGTATTCGAAATAAGCTTGGTCGATAAGTACAACAATGTTATCTGGAATTTTTGTCAAAAATTTTTCTATTTCTTCCAGCGTTAATGCAGTCCCAGTTGGATTATTTGGTGATGCTATAAAAATTACTTTAGTATTTTCTTGAATGGCATCAGCCATAGCTTCAAGGTCATGCCCCCAGTTCTTTGCTTCTACTTTAATCGCTTTAGCTCCACTTGCTTTTATCGCTAAGGGATATATGGCAAAACCATGTTTTGAATAAATTGCTGTATCACCAGAAGATAAAAAACATTTTGCTATAAATTCAATAATATCATTTGATCCGTTACCAACTGTGACCATAGTTGGTAATACGTCAAAAGAAGAAGCAACTTTTTCTTTGAAGGCCGATGCATTTCCATCTGGATATCTATTTAAATCGGTTAAAGCAGAAACCACCTCATGTGCCTTAGGGCTCATTCCTATCGGATTTTCGTTACTGGCTAATTTGACAATGTTTTCCAGGCCCAATTCTTTTTCTGTTTCTTCAATTGGTTTGCCAGGTTCGTATGGCTTTAAGTCCAAGACTCCTTTATTAACTCTATTTTTGAGTGAATTTGACATCAAAGAGCTTTTGGATATGAACCTAATAATTTCAGTGAGTTAGAGCTTTTTTCTAACTTTGATAATAAATTTTTTATTTTTAAAGTATCTGCATGACCTTCAAAGTCTAAAAAGAATGAATAACTCCATTTATCTATTTTTGACGGTCTCGACTGAATATAATTCAAATTAATTTTTGAAAATTCAAAAATTTTAAGAATTTTTGATAAAGCGCCAGGCCTATTTTCTAATGAAATGATAATTGAAGTCTTATCAATTCCACTCTTTAAAGGAGAACTTTTCCCCAAAATTATAAATCTAGTTGTATTGTTCTTTTGGTCCTCAATATTTTTCTTTACAACTTTTAGATCATTTGCGTTTGCAAATGTTTCATGTGCTATACAAGCATTAGATCTTTTAGAACTGGCTTTCTTCAAAGCTAAACCACTGCTTTCAACTGGCACAACCTTAGCTTTTGGTAAAAAATTAGAAAGTTTATTTTTGCATTGTGCAAGAGATTGCTGATGCCCGTAAACTGTTTTAATATTTTCCAGTGCGCTTTGTGGGGCTAACAAAGAGTGTCGTATTGGCATTTCCAGTTCTCCACAAATATTGAGTTCTGTGTTTTGTAAAGCATCAAGAGTTGCATTTACTGCGCCTTCAGTAGAATTTTCCAAGGGCACGATCCCATAAGAATTTTCATCACTGATAGTTTCAAAAATTTCTGGAATTGTTTTACATGCAAACGAATTTACTGAACTACCAAAATTTTTCTTACATGCTAATTCAGAATAAGTTCCTTTTGGGCCTAAAAAATAAACATCTATTTCTTTTTCTTTAACAAAACATGCTGAAATAATCTCTTTATAAATTATTTCTAAACTCTCCTTTGAAATGGCACTGTGATTTTTGGAAACTATGTTTCTAATGATTTGCGCCTCTCTTTCAGGCTTATAAAAAGATGCATCGTTGTTTTTTTTCTTCATTTCACCTGCTTGAAGAACATATCTGACTCTTTCACTTAAAGCTTTAAGAATTATAAGGTCAAGTTCGTCTATTTTTTTTCGTATTTGATTTAACGATTGAGATTTTTTTTGACTAACCATTTTGTTTTTCAAAATTTTTCATAAATTCAATAAGCGCTTCTACCCCTTCTTCAGGGACAGCATTATAAATACTAGCTCTCATGCCTCCTACAGACCTATGTCCAGCAAGATTCAAGAGCCCATGTTCTTCAGACTCTTTCAAAAACTTTGGATTTAAAGATTCGTCATTCATCAAAAAAGGAACATTCATAATTGACCTAGATTCTTTGTGCACATCATTTTTATAAAAGTCGCTTGAATCTATAAATTCATAAAGTTTACTAGCTTTAGATTCATTTTCTTTTTTTTGGTTCTCTAAACCTCCTTTATTTTTTAACCATTTAAAAACTTTCCCTGACAGATACCATGCAAAAGTTGGCGGGGTGTTATACATTGAATCTGAATCTGAATATGTTTTATAACTCATCATTGCAGGCAAATCGTCCCTATCTATTAATAAATCCTTTCTAATAATGATAATCGCAAGGCCGGCAGGTCCAATATTTTTCTGAGCTCCAGAGTAAATTAAAGCAAATTTTGAAACATTTAGAGGTTCCGACAATATACAAGATGAACAATCAGCAACTAAATTTATATCAGGCAGATTGTTATGATTTCTCAAACAAGCTCCATCGATAGTTTCATTCATTACTAAATGAAGATAAGAAGCGCTATCATCAATCTTCCAATCACTTGGACTTGGGTATTGTTTAAAAGAGATATCCTCTGACGAAGCAGAAATATTTAAATTTCCATATTTTTTTGCTTCTTTTATTGCTTTCTTTGACCATTGACCGACATTCAAATAATTGCTCAAAGAATCAGATGAAGGTAATAAATTCATAGGTACCATTGAAAATTGTAAAGAAGCTCCGCCTTGTATAAAAAGGACATCGTAATTTGAATCAATTTTCAATAAATCAATAAAATCCTGTTTGGCGGTTTCGGCTATCTCTACGACCTCTTTACTTCTATGGCTCATTTCCATTACCGATAAACCATATTTTTTCCAGTCTAAAATTTCTTCTTTTAATTCTTCCAATACTTCAGTTGGAAGAGCAGATGGACCTGCGCAAAAATTATACTTTCTCATATTTAGTCTTTTTCGAGGGCCAATGCTAGCTTGTTCAGCTTTTCATTTTCCTTGAGTTTTATTACCCTCACTCCTTGAGTATTTCTGCCAAAAGTACTTATTTCTGAAACTTTTGTTCTTACTAAAGTACCTTTGTCAGTAATTAAAATCACTTCATCTTCATCTACAACTTGAACTGCAGATATCAATTTACCATTCCTTTCAGACAACTGCATTGCGATAACGCCTTTAGCCCCTCTTTTAGTCTTTCTAAAATCAGAAATTATAGATTTTTTTCCATATCCATTCTCAGAGACTGTGAGAATTTCATCTTCAGATCCTGGAACCATTAAAGAAATTACCTTTTGATCATTGTCCAATTCAATGCCCTTTACCCCCCTAGTATCTCTACCAAGCGGTCTCGCATCCTTTTCGTCAAAATACACTGCTTTTCCCGCATCACTTATTAACATAATATGTTGTTGTCCATCAGTAATTTTAGTTCCAACTAATTCATCTTTAACATCTAATTTGATTGCTCTCTTTCCATTTTTTCTAGGCATACGAAAATCATCTAGTGGCGTTTTTTTGACCACTCCTCGCATTGTTGTCATGAAAACATAACCATGATTTTCAAAAGACTCTACGTTTAATAAACTAGTTATTCTTTCTTCAGGGTCTAATTGAATCAAATTAACAAGCGGTCTTCCTTTAGCTACCCTTGAGGCCTGAGGAATTTCATAAACTTTTAACCAGTAAACTTTTCCCAAATTAGAAAAACATAAAAGAGTATGGTGGGTATTGGCCACAATTAGTTGCTCTACAAAATCTTCTTCTTTGACTGAAGCAGCTGTCTTCCCCACACCTCCTCTTCTTTGAGATTGATAAACTTCTAATGGCTGAGTTTTTGCATAACCCAATCTTGAAATAGTTACGACCATGTCTTCTGGTTTTATTAAGTCTTCAGTTGTAAGGTCTAATCTTTCTTCAATTGGCGATCTTCTTTCGTCTCCATATTCTTCGCGGATGTACTCAAGTTCTTCTTTGATTACTTTTTTTAATTTATCTGGATCATCCAAAATTGCCTGCAAATTTTCTATTTCTTTTAATATTCCTTCGTATTCTTTTACTAAGTTGTCCTGCTCTAAACCAGTTAGTCTTTGCAGTCTTAAGTCTAAAATTGCCTGAGCTTGAAATTCTGACAATTTGTAACTGCTTCCGTGTAATCCATACGCCTTACCTAAATCATATGGCTTTGTAGAAATTGATCCTGAATTCTTTATTAATTTATTAACTAGGCCAGCCTTCCATTTTTTTGCAAGTAACTTGCTTTTGGCAACTGAAGGATCTTTAGAACTTTTTATAAGGTTTATAATTTGATCAATATTTGCAAGCGCTACTGTCAACCCTTCTAAAATATGTCCTCTGTCTTTTGCCTTATTTAGATCAAAAGTTGTTCTTCTAGTAACAACTTCACGTCTATGAGATATAAAAATTTCTAGAATTTCTTTTAAGTTTAAAACCTTAGGTACGTTATTAACTAAAGCTACATTATTTATTCCATAAGAGCTTTCTAAAGGAGTTAAAGCAAATAAATTATTTAAAATGACCTCAGGATTTGTGCCTATTTTTAATTCAATTACAATTCTTACTCCATCTTTATCGGATTCATCTCTAATTTCAGATAAGCCCTCTATTCTTTTATCTCTAGCTAATTGAGCTATTTTCTCTACTAAGCGAGCTTTATTTATCTGATAAGGTATTTCAGAAACTATTATTTTCGATTTATCTTTTGTATCTGTCTCGATTTCGGTTTTGGCTCTTAAAACAACTTTACCTCTTCCGGTTTTTGCAGCTTCAATTATCCCTTGAGTTCCATTAATTATTCCCCCGGTGGGAAAATCAGGTGCTGGAATAATTTTTAATATGTCCTCTATTTCTAAATCCGGTGATTCTAAAACCGCAATTGCAGCGTTTATAGATTCGGTAAGATTATGAGGCAACATATTCGTTGCCATACCCACTGCGATACCTGAAGAACCATTTATTAACAAATTTGGTATTTTTGTAGGTAAAACTTCTGGTATTGATTCAGTGCCATCATAATTTTCAACAAAATTTACAGTATCTTTATTTAAGTCAGCCATCAGCTCATTAGAAATCTTAGACATCCTGATTTCTGTATATCTCATCGCTGCTGCTCCATCTCCATCCATTGAGCCAAAATTACCTTGGCCGTCAATAAGTGGATATCTCAAGGCAAAATCTTGAGCCATTCTTACAATAGTTTCATATACAGCTGAGTCGCCGTGAGGGTGATATTTACCAATTACATCACCTACAATACGTGCTGATTTTTTGTGAGCTCTGTTCCAATCGTTATTTAAAACATCCATAGCAAATAAAGTTCTCCTATGAACTGGTTTTAACCCGTCTCTTGCGTCAGGAAGAGCTCTTCCAACGATCACGCTCATAGCGTAATCCATGTAAGAAGATTTCATCTCCTCAGAAATATTTATAGGGATAATTTCCTTTGCTATATCGTCCATAAAGCTTTATTTTGAGCTCTAAAAAAAGGGGAAAAATCAAAAAAAAAGCCCTTTTTACAGAGCTAAATTATACCATTTTAAAGGCTTTAAAAGGCTTATTTTTCAGTCTTTTAAGACTTAAATTCGGCTACTAATCCTGAGATAGATTCTTTAGCATCGCCAAACAACATTCTCGAATTTTCCTTACCAAAAAGAGGATTATCAATGCCTGCAAAACCAGCTGCCATAGATCTTTTTAAAATGAATACTGTTTTACTTCGATCTGCCTCAATTATTGGCATACCATATATAGGACTTCCTTCATTTTCCTTTGCATCAGGATTAACTACGTCATTGGCACCTATCACAATACAAACATCGACTGTATCCATTACCGGATTCACATCATCTGGCTCTTGAAGTTGATCATAGGAAACGTTTGCTTCAGCTAGTAGAACGTTCATGTGTCCAGGCATCCTTCCTGCTACCGGATGAATTGCATAATTTACCTCACATCCATTTTCTTCCAAAAGCTCTCCTAATTCTCTCACTGCATGTTGAGCCTGTGATACAGCCATTCCATAACCTGGCACAACTAACACTGAGTTTGCTGCTTCAAGAATTAAATATGCATCTGAAATATTAATTGGTTTTATTTCCCCAACGTCTTCGGCATTGATGTTTGAAGATGAAGAGCTTGCAATACTCCCAAAAACAACATTAGCCAACGATCTATTCATTGCTTTACACATTATGTTAGTAAGGATTAATCCACTTGCTCCAACCAAAGCACCTGCAACTATCAAAACATTGTTATTAATAACGAAGCCTGCTGCTGAAGCTGCTAGACCAGAATAGCTGTTCAACAAAGCAATAATAACAGGCATATCCGCGCCTCCTATTGGAAGAGTAATTAAAAGCCCAATAACAAGAGCAAAAGATATTAATAATAAAAATGTATAAAGTGAGCTCCATCCTGACAAAGAGAAGTCAAAAATTAAATGGCCTCCTAAAAACAACGCAGTGAGAAACATAACAATTAAAACTATCCTTTGACCTTTAAAAGTAATTTGTCTACCTGGTAAGATTTCTGACAACTTACCATAAGCAATAAGACTGCCCGAAAAAGTTACTCCACCAATAATTAAGGTCAAGAATATTGCAGTCAATGAAATAAGTCCTAGACCACCAGTGCCCAGATATTCGGCGGACCCAACTAGTAAACTAGCTATACCACCGAAACCATTAAACAATGCAACTAACTCTGGCATTGAAGTCATTTTGACAAGTGAAGCTGCAGTTGCTCCTACTAAGATTCCTAATATAAGCCCTATCGCCAGCCATTCATAAGAGATAATTTGATTATTTACAAGTGTTACTAATACAGCGAGCAACATTCCTGAAGATGAAATTAGATTTCCTCTTTGAGCAGTTTCAGGAGAGCCTAGTTGTTTAAGTCCAAAAATAAACAACATCGAAGCCAAAATATAAGACAAATTAGCGAAGATTTCTGACTGCAAGATTTCCATTATTTTTTCTTAAACATTCCTAACATTCTGTTTGTAACTAAGTAACCACCGACAACATTCACCGTTGCAAAGAAAACCGCTGCTGTCCCTAGTATCGTTGTCCACAAACCTCCATCTGATCCAGATGAAATCAAAGCCCCTACAATTGTGATGCCAGAAATTGCGTTAGCCCCTGACATCAATGGAGTATGGAGAGTTGAAGGCACTTTATTGATAAGCTCAAAACCTAAAAATATTGCTAGAACCAATACAAATATAAGTAATACAAAAAGGTTATCCATTATTCATTCCTCTCTTTTACACTAGCATTTATATAATTACCCTTATGGGTCACCAGGCAATTAGCAAGTATTTCGTCGTTTAAGTCGTATTTAAAAGAAGAGGTTTCTTCGTCCCAAAACTCATCTATCAAATTATAAATATTATTCGCATAAACTTGGCTTGAGTGTGTTGGCACTTCTCCAGGTAAATTTGAATTTCCTATAATTTTTACCCCTTTTATATCGATGATTTCTCCCATTTGAGAGCCTTCGACATTTCCTCCTGACGAAACCGCCATGTCAACAATAACACTTCCAGGTTGCATGGCTTGAACCATTTCTGAAGTAATTATCTTAGGCGCAGGTCTGCCAAATACTTGTGCTGTGGTAATTACAATATCTGAATTAGCACAAACTTTCTTCATGCCCTCTTGTTGTTTTTTTATTTGTTCTTCGGTTAAAGCTTTAGCATAACCTTGATTAGTTTCTTCAGTTTCACCTAAATCAATCTTTATAAATCTTGCGCCCAAGGATTTTACTTGATCTTCAACTACAGGCCTCGTATCGAATGCTTCTACTCTCGCTCCGAGCCTTTTCGCTGTCGCAATTGCTTGAAGTCCTGCAACGCCTACACCAACAACGAATACCTTAGATGGAGAAATCGTTCCAGCTGCAGTCATCATCATTGGTAAGGCTTTCTCCAATAAATTAGAGGCAATAATGACTGCGGAGTATCCCGCAAGGTTTGCTTGAGAGCTCAACGCATCCATCTTTTGAGCTCTTGTAGTCCTAGGAATTAATTCCATACTAATTGAAGAAATAGATTTTTTTCTAAACTCCTCAATTAATTGTTTTTCATTAAATGGATCCAAAAAACTAATAGCCAGTGTGTCAGGATTTATTTTTGCAATATCATCAAATGACAATTTATTTAGATTACATATGATGTTAGCTGATTTTAGTCCTTCTTCTCTTGACACAATATTTATTGAATTTTCTTCAATTAATTTCTCTAACAAAGCATCTTGCAGATTTATATTTTCTTGGATCGATAAATTTATGTCTTTCTTTAAAAATTTTTGTGCAGTTTCCCCTGTAAGGGAAAATCTTGTTTCATTATCCTGTTCTTTGGGAAAAAAGATGTTCATGAGATAATAAGTATTTCACAAAAAACGACATAATAAAAAGGTTCTCTTAATAAAAAAATAATCATGAATATTGATCCAGCAGAAAAAGAAAAATTTAACAAAATAGCAGATGAGTGGTGGGATCCAAATGGAAAATTTGCCCCCCTCCATGTTATTAATCCGCTTCGCTCTGATTACATATCTGAAAAACTTGATGTAACAGGAATTAAGGCAATAGATGTTGCTTGTGGTGGAGGATTACTTGCCGAGTCCTTGCATCTGAAAGGAGCTGAAATGACTGGAGTAGACATATCTGATGTTGCAATCCATACAGCTACAATACATGCAGAGAAGCAAGGTCTGGAAATTAAATATTTAAACTGTGAAGCGGAAGATCTTCTTCCTGCAGAAAAAGAATCTTATGACCTAGTAACTTGTCTGGAAGCCATAGAACATGTTCCAGACCCAGCTAAACTAGTGGAGACCTGCTCAAATCTATGTAAACCTGGGGGAACAATTGTTTTTTCAACAATCAATAGAAATCCAAAATCTTTTCTGTTTGCAATTATTGGAGCTGAATACATTCTAAACCTTTTACCTAAAGGAACTCACGAATACAAAAAATTTATTAAACCCTCAGAATTATCATCCATGATGAGAGATAATTCTCTAGAAGTTACTGAAGTTATAGGAATGAGCTATAACCCGATTACAAAAAATTATTGGCTTGGAAAAGATGTAGATGTTAACTATCTGATTCATGCAAGGAAAAAATAAAAAAATAAAACAGATATTTTTTGACCTAGATGGCACCCTTCTGGACACTGCTCCTCAATTTCATTTAGCTTTATCCAATCTTATTGAAATAAGGGGCGGAGAAAAGGTAGTGTTTCAAGATGTTCGTAATTTGGTGTCTGATGGAGTCAATGCCCTTGTGAAACTTGCTTTCAAAATATCTGAAAAAAATAAAGATTTTAACCCTTTAAGAAATGCATTATTAACTGAATATTCAAAAAATTACTTGGAGAGTGAGCTTTTCAAAGGAGCAGAAGAACTCATGACAACATTAAATGAAAAAAAAATTACTTGGGGAGTAGTGACAAATAAACCAAAGTATCTTTCCGAAAAAATATTTGAAACTTTAAAATGGCCCCATCTCACAGATATTCTTATATGCCCTCAAGATGTTGCTGAGAAACGCAAACCGGATCCTAGTTCTTTGCTCAAAGCTATTGAATTGGGGGGTTTCTCACCCGAAGAAACAGTTTATGTGGGGGATAATTGGAGAGACTCAGAAGCTTCTGTGAGAGCTAAAACTAATTTCATATTTGCAAATTATGGTTATGGTGACGCATCCTCCATTGATGTAAAAAACTTAAAAATTACTATTAATAGTCCTCTTGAGATATTAAAAATCTTTAACTAATTTTTGAAATTCTTTATTTTCTAAATATCTAAATTCTCCAGCCTTTAAATTTGGAGGAAGAAATATTGGGCCTAATCTCACTCGTTTAAGTCTTGACACCTCATAACCCATACTATTCCAAAGTTTTCTTACCGCTCTATTTTTGCCTTCCTTGATCACCATGGCAAACCAAGTATGTGATGTAGTCTCGCGACCTTTAACTATGTCTGTAAATTTTAATAAATTGCCTTCTATTTTTATTCCAGTCAAAAGTTTATCTAATTCTTTTCTCTTTGGCTTACCTCTGATTCTTGCTAAATATTCTCTATCTAAATTATTACGAGGATGAATTATTTTGTCCGCTAAATTTCCATTATTACAAAACAAGAGTAAGCCGGTTGTATTAATGTCAAGTCGGCCAAGTGCAATCCATCTTCCTACTTTTAATTTAGGTAAATTATCAAAAACTGTTTTCTTAGTATTAGGAGCCTTCGTCGATTCCTCTCCTAAAGGCTTGTTATAAATAAGAATTTTTATTTCATTGTCGGCGTCTGTATTGATTTTTTTCCCATCAATATAAACATTATCTCCAATTGAAACCTTATCACCTAAATCTGCTCTTTTATCGTTTACAAAAACTCTTCCTTGACGAATCAAGTCCTCAGCTTTGCGCCTCGAAGTGAAGCCTGCATCGGCTATTGCTTTCTGCAATCTAATCATTAAAAATTTTTAGACGCTATCTTGTGTTTCTTCCAACAAGTTCATCTGAGCCTCTGCAGGTATACTACCTATTTCAGGTAACTCAGGTAATTGAGATAACTTAGAGATGTTTAAGTCATCTAAAAATTCTTTGGTAGTTGCTAAAAGTGCGGGTCTACCAGGAACATCTCTATGGCCAACGACCTTAATCCAAGATCTATCGAGCAAGGTCCTAATAATTTGACTACTCACGGAAACACCTCTCACCTCTTCAATTTCACCTCTAGTAATGGGTTGTTTATAAGCAATTAAAGATAAAGTTTCCAATAAAGCTCTAGAATATTTTTGAGGTTTTTCTGACCAAAGTTTTGAAATCCACGGCGAATATTTTTGTTTTATTCGAAAACGATGACCGCTAGCCACTTTTACTAATTCGAAACTACTATCTTGATATTTTTTTTCTAAATTAGTTATTGCTTCTTTAACAGACTTAAGATCATAAGCTGGATCATCTAGAATTTTGAGCACCTCTGAAGTGCTGATTGGTCTAGATGCAGAAAAATAAAGAGACTCTAATATATTTTCAAGTTCCATTTATTAATGCACCTCATCTTTAGAAGAAAGATTGATTATTCCAAAATCTTTAGATTGAATTATTCGAATTAGAGAGTCTTTAGCCAATTCCAGAAGAGCTAGAAAATTAACAATTATCCCTATTTTTCCCTCTTTTAAGTCGCATAATTTATGAAATTCAATATTTTTCTCTTTAATCAATAAATCTAAAATGTACGACATCTTTTCTCGTGTCGAAAGCTTTTCGAATTCAATTACATGACTGGCCGAAAGTTTCTGTCTTTGGACAAGTTCTGCAAAAACATTTGATAACTGATCTAAATCTACATTTGGCAAGTTTTTACTTGATTCAAATTCTGGAAGCGCAGAAGAAGCGAGATAAAAATCTCTTCCAGCTCTAGGCATTTCATCGAGACTTTTTGAAACAGTTTTATATCGCTCGTATTCTTGCAGTCTTCTTATTAATTCTGATCTTGGATCGTTCTCTTCATCTTCAGAGTCATTTTCTTTAGGAAGCATCATTCTTGATTTGATTTCAGTTAGATAAGCAGCCATTACTAAGTATTCGCCGGCTAAATCAAATTGAATTTTTTCCATCAGATCTATGTATCGGACATACTGGTTTGTAATTTCAAGTACGTTAATATCTAAAATGTCTAAATTTTGCTTTCTTATGAAATATAAAAGTAAGTCTAGGGGTCCTTCAAATGATTCTAAAAAAATTTTTAAAGCGTTCGGAGGTATGTACAAATCATCAGCGGAAAAAGAAATTTCCTCACCGTTAAGTACCGCAAGATTTAATTCTTGTTGTAATGGTTTTAATTCAGTTGAATTATCCATATATGAAGGGGATTATAAAGCTTTTTAGGCTATTTTGCCCATCATATAGTGTTTTAAATTATATTTAATACTACATTTAGGGTTTCCAGGCGTTGGTTATTGGATATCGCCTGTCCTTACCAAAGTTTCTATCTGAAATTTTGATACCCAAAGGAGCCTGTCGTCTCTTGTATTCATTGAAATCAATTAGAGAAACTATCTTCCTAACCTCATTCTCATCAAAACCCTCACCTATGATTTCTTGAATACTTTTATCTTTTTCAACATACATTTCTACGATAGGGTCTAATCGATCATAATCTGGTAAAGAATCTGTATCCTTTTGATCAGGAGCTAATTCAGCTGAAGGAGGCCTATCTATAATCCTCTGGGGAATGACAACAGATCTCTTATTTCTATATTTAGCCAATTCATAAACTAAAGTTTTGCTTACATCCTTCAAAACAGAAAATCCCCCAGCTGTATCGCCATATAAAGTTGAATAACCAACAGCAGCTTCACTTTTATTTCCCGTAGTCAAAACTAGATACCCTAATTTATTTGATAGCGCCATTAAAGTAACTCCTCTACATCTTGATTGTAAGTTTTCTTCAGTTTTATCTGCTTTTAACCCATTGAACGATGTGCTTAGACCTTTATTGAAAGCTTCAAACATTTCTTTGATAGAAATTTCAGAATGACTAATTCCTAAATTCATTGCCAAAGATTTAGCATCTTCTAGGCTAATGTCTGAAGTGTAATCAAAAGGCATCATCACTGTTTTAACTTTTTCCTTTCCAAGAGCATCGTGAGCAATAACTGTCGTTAATGCTGAATCGATTCCGCCTGAAGAACCAATGATGACTCCTTTGAAACCATTTTTTTCGACATAATCTCTGGTTCCTAAAACCAAAGCATCATAAATGTCATCTAATTTATTCGGATTTAAATTTTCTTCGTTTGTTGTGGAAATAAATTTTAATTTATCATAACTAAGAGAAATAGAATCAGTTTGAAAACTGTTCAAAATTTTTAAATTATTATCCTCAAGCCCAACGATTAAAGAGGAGCCATCGAAAACTAGTTCGTCTTGACCCCCAGTTTGATTGACATAAATTATTGGACGATTATATTTTTCATAATAATCTTCAAGCATTTTGAGACGTGTCTCTTTTTTTGATATTGTGAAAGGTGAAGCACTCAAATTTAAAATAATTTCAGCCCCCTCATCTACTAGTCTTTTTACAAAATCTTCTGACCAAATGTCTTCGCAAATAGACATCCCAATAGAAACCCCATTAATTGATAAAATTTTGTTTTTTGTGCCTTTTTCAAAATATCTTTTTTCATCAAACTCTTTGTAATTGGGTAGAATTTGTTTGAAATAAGAATCTACAAATTTTCCATTCTGTACAAAAATAGCTGCATTATAAAGTCGATTATCCTCTCTGACTGGAGCCCCAAAAATCAATGAAATTTCTTTAGTTTTAGGAATAAT
>CEUF01077202.1_pt1 | contig 27914 bp, 38 predicted proteins | sample 531461 | NCBI WGS metagenome assembly CEUF01 (sample SAMEA2623350, study PRJEB7988) | marine metagenome | biome: marine biome (ENVO:00000447); feature: surface water layer (ENVO:00002042); material: "saline water (ENVO:00002010), including plankton (ENVO:xxxxxxxx)" | depth 5 m | reverse complement strand
ACTTCCGCTTCTGCTGTCAGGGGTATGTCATTTAATATTATATTTCTGGACGAATTCGCGTTCATTCCGAATCACATTGCTGACCAGTTTTTCAGTTCTGTGTATCCTACTATATCTTCTGGTAAATCAACAAAAGTTATTATCATATCTACACCACATGGTATGAACATGTTCTATAAACTCTGGCATGATGCTGAGAGACAGAAGAACGAGTACGTTACCACTGAGGTACACTGGTCACAGGTGCCAGGTAGAGATGCAGTATGGAAAGAACAGACCATAGCGAACACATCAGAGGAACAGTTCAGAGTTGAGTTTGAGTGTGAGTTCCTGGGATCTGTTGATACTCTTATCTCCGCATCTAAGTTGAGGATGATGACATATGATGACCCTATACAGAAAAACAAAGGACTAGATGTATATGAAAAACCAGAGAAAGATCACCAGTATTGTATAACTGTTGACGTAGCAAGGGGTGTGACGAAAGATTATAGTGCGTTCTGTGTCATAGACACAACAACAATACCATATAAGGTGGTAGCAAAATATAGAAATAACACAATTAAACCACTACTATTTCCTAATACCATATATGATGTCGCGTGTGCGTACAACCATGCGTTTGTATTGGTGGAGGTAAATGATATTGGCGGGCAGATTGCGGACATGCTGCACTATGATTTGGAGTATGACAATATCCTTATGGCATCTATGCGCGGACGTGCAGGACAGGTAGTAGGACAAGGGTTCTCTGGTACTAAGGTACAACTAGGAGTCAAGATGAGTACAACTGTCAAGAAGACAGGGTGTTCTAATATGAAACAGTTGATAGAAGATGATAAGTTACTGATATCTGACTACGACATCATTGCAGAACTGACTACATTTATACAGAGAGGTCAGGCATGGGAAGCAGAAGAGGGTTGTAATGATGACCTTGCTATGTGTCTGGTTATGTTTTCATGGTTAGCAACATCAGATTACTTCCGTGAACTACATGACAATGACGTCAGAATGAGAATGTATCAGGAGCAGAAGGATCAGATCGAAGCAGACATGGCACCTTTTGGTTTTATTGACACAGGCATGGAGGAGGAAACCATAATTGACAATGAGGGTCAAGTATGGCATACTGATGAGTATGGCGATATGTCTTACATGTGGGATTACAGATGATTTCTTTTCTTTTTGCTAGTGCTGGTTTATTAAACCTTATGTTCTATGTTTTTGCAATAGGGTTCGTGGTATCTTTGATACTAGAACAGATTGTTAGAGCAAAACCATTATCACCCTTTGACGAAATAAATGAGAGAAATCTCTATATAGTACAGACCAACCGTAAATACTGTTGGAGACAAGCATGGATAACAAATGTTTTCTGGTTCCTATGCAACATAGGTTTATATATTATATCTCGTAATATGCAAACACCCTCAGACACATTTTGGAACGGAATCTAATGGTAGTAAAAGTAGACAAATCAGAAGAGTTTAAAAAAAGTGGTAAGAGACTCATATCAGAGTATCCTCCACAGAAGAATCCTACTGAACGGTTACACGATGATATAAGAGAATGGACCTCGAAGGAGACTTCCTAGAATTAGAACATCTTATCCTAAAACAACGTGTCTGTAAGACATGTGGGGTAGAGAAAGATCTATTGACTGACTATTATAAGACTAGAAAAGACAGAGGTGCTATGCCCTCTGCTTTTTCGTATGAATGCAAATCATGTACAAAGATAAGAATTAAGAAAAGACGCAAAAACCCTGATATATCTGCATACTCCTACCCTGACTGGTGATGTTCACGTCCTGTTTCCCCACTGGAAACATACGTTTTTCTAAATATTAGTAGCATCCGAATTGAAATTTATCCGAGGAGTATACCCAGATGGCATCCACACAAATTTCCCCAGGTGTTGTCGTCCTAGAAAGAGATCTAACTAATACCGTAAATGCTACTGTTGATAACATAGCAGCGGTAGTTGGAACTTTTGAAAAGGGACCAGTAGATGAGGTTAGAACTATCTCATCCGAGAGACAACTGGTTGAAGAGTTTGGTAAACCAAACGACAGTAATTACGAGTATTGGTTCTCTGCTGCACAATTTATGTTGTACGGTGGATCAGTAAAAGTAGTTCGTGCAACAAGCACATCATTAAAGAACAGTATTGACACTACTACTGTAACCGATACAACATTCTCAGCAACAGACACTACACTAACAGTCGCTGAGTCAACAGACTTTGACACAGGAGATCTTTTAAAGATCGACTCAGAAATCGTCTCAATCACAGGAATCTCTGGATTGGACATCGCTGTGTCTCGTGGACAACTTAATACATCTGCGGTATCACACGCTGCATCCTCTCAGATCATGTTGATCGAGGCAGCAGGAACTACCACAACTATTAATGAGGGTGGTACCTTCTCTGATAGTGATACAACTCTAACTGTTACTAACGCATCTACATTAGGTGTACAGATCAACAGTTACATCAGAATCACTGATGAAATTATGCAAGTTACTGGTATCAGTACCAACGACTTGACTGTGACTCGTGCCCAACTCGGAACTGCTGCATCATCACACACTGACGGTGTTACTGTAACACTACTAACAGTTACTACTAACAAGACAACAATCAATGAGACAACCACAAGTGGTGTTACTCCTCCATTGATTAAGAACTTTGATGAGTACGAAGCAACAATAGAGACTGCTTCTAATAACTGGAAGTGGGCAGGAAAAACACCTGGAACATACGGAAACAGCATCAGAGTCGTAATGACTGACGCTGGTCCAGACCAAATTTTATACCTTGCACCTCCAACAACAGGTAACCCTGAGCATAAGTTAGAGGCAGGCAAGAAGGTTAACATTTCAGCAACTTCATCTTACTCACAGATTTATAGTTACGTCCTAGAAATTACCTTTGAACAGGGAGCATCCCTAGTAGGTTCTTTCGATGGTGGTAACTTCTTCACTGCTGTATCTGGTAACGTAACTGGTAATGTCGTATCATACGATCCAGTATCCAGAAAGGTTGAGATTACAGTTGATACAACATCATCTGATTACCTAGAAGTTGGAGACACAGTTACTGAACTATCAAATAGTGGCGGATCACCTGGTGCTGCAACTGGCGATAGCGGTAAGATTGCTGCAATTAACAGAAGACTATCTGTTGTAATGGACAAGGGAGCAACAAACTTCATTGCTAACCAAGTCATTAAAGAAGGTTCAACATACGCTGCTGACGGTGTAACAACAGCAGGACGCGACGTAAACATTGTTTCTATCGCATCTGAGTACGCAACTCGTGTATATGGTAAGAACGCTAAGTGGTCATCTATCGCAGACAGACCTGGCACTTCCGCATACGCAGCAGACAAGAACGGATTCCGTGACCTAATGCACATCCTTGTATTAGATGGAGACGGAGGAATTACTGGTGTACCAGGAACAGTTCTTGAAAAGTTCCTCAATGTGTCTAAGGCATCTGATGCTAAGTCACCACAAGGAACAAACATCTACTACAAAGATGTAATCAAAACTTCCTCAGAGTATATCTGGTGGGGTTCACACGAACTATCACTTGTACAAGATCTTGATAGCACTGCTACTGGTGATATCGGAACAACTGCTACAAACAGACAGTTCGACATCTTTAAGAACACATCTGCTATCTCTGACATTGATGATCCTACTGGAACAACTGCTGGTGCAGTACCAGTCATGTTCACTAAGGGAACTGCAACTATCAAATACTCCTTGAAAGGTGGAGTTGATGGTTACTCAGCAGAAAGAGACAAGTTGTTTGACGCATACGATTTATTCTCAGACCCTGAGACAGAAGAAATAGACTACATCATAGGTGGTCCAGGCATGAGCAATGAGGCAGACTCACTTGCTAAGGCACAGAAGTTGATTGACGTTGCAAACATCCGTAAGGACTGCATCGCATTCATCTCACCTCCTAAGTACTCTGTTATCGGTGTACCTAACACAAACACAATCGTAGAAAATACAATCGAGTTCTTCGATCAACTATCTTCTACATCATACGCAGTGTTCGATAACAACTACAAGTACATGTATGATAAGTATAACGACAAGTATCGTTATCTTCCATGTAACGCTGACGTTGCTGGTCTAACACTAAGCACCGCACTTAACTCAGAACCATGGTTCTCTCCTGCTGGATTCAACAGAGGACAACTATTAAACGCAGTTAAGTTAGCATACTCACCATTAAAAGATCATAGAGATCGTTTATATGGTTCAAGAATCAACCCTATCGTATCATTCCCTGGTGAAGGAAACATACTTTACGGAGATAAGACTGCACTAGCAGGAGCATCAGCATTTGATAGAATCAATGTTAGACGCTTATTCTTAGTGATCGAGAGAGCAATCTCAACATCCGCTAAGGGTCAACTCTTTGAAATTAACGATGAGTTTACTCGTAAGGGATTCAAAAACTTAGTTGATCCATACCTAAGAGGAGTTCAATCCGCAAGAGGTATTGTAGATTACCTAGTTGTTTGCGATCTAAGCAACAACCCTCCCGAAGCACAGGACCGTGGTGAGTTCTTTGCTGAAATCTTTGTTAAACCAACAAGGTCGATTAACTTCATCACACTTACATTTACTGCAACCAGAACAGGGGCAACCTTCGCTGAGGTAACACAGTAATTATTATTCACCACAAAAACAATAGGTAAAACTAATGGCATTAGAAGTAACAAAGGACATTATCTCATTCCGTAACTCGGTTAGAGAAGTTGCCCGCCCCAATCAATTCCAAGTTGAACTAGATTTCCCAGTTGGATTAGCACCCGCTTCTCCATCTGCACTAGCAGAATTTGGTACCTTCCTAGTTAAAGGAGCAAACTTACCAGCATCTACTGTTGGTACAGTTGAAGTTCCATACAGAGGAAGAGTCTTGAAGATTGCAGGAGACAGAACATTTGAACCATGGACTGTTACTGTTATCAACGACGAAGGGTTCAAGTTAAGAAACGCTTTTGAAGAATGGTCAGACAAAATCAGTAAACTTGCTGAGAACAGATCTTTCTTTGACAATGCAACACAGTATCAAACAAGTGCTGTTGTAAGACAGTTGTCAAGATCAGGTGGAGACATCAAAGCATACAAATTTGAAGGAATCTATCCTGTAAATATCTCCGCTATTGACTTAGCATGGGATAGTAATGACGCTGCTGAGGAATACACAGTTGAGTTTGCAGTCCAATACTGGGAACCATTCGGTGACAAGAAAGACGTTTACAACGCAATAGAGGTTTCTAAATCTGGAAGGGGCACCTAGAAACTTGTCTAAATAATAATGAAGTAATTAAAGTAAGATCCGATAATGTCAAATTTATTTGGTTATTCTCTTGATCGCAAAAAGAAGGGGCAAGCAACTACCCCTTCTTTCGTGCGTAAAGAATCTGATGACGCAGCGCAACCGATAGTAGCGGGTGGGTATTTCGGACAGTACGTTGAAATGGGCGACGCTGCTAATAAGGCAAGCGAAGCAGATTTGATTGGTCGTTATAGAGAAATGTCTCTACACCCAGAGGCAGATGCAGCGATCAATGATGTTGTTAATGAAGCGATAGCAGGGGACTTGAACGATCATCCAGTAGATATTGATCTTCAAAACCTCCGTGGATCAGCAAATTTAAAAACAAGAATCAAGGAAGAGTTTGATAACGTCCTTGTTCTTTTAGATTTCGACAGAAAAGCATACGATATATTCAGACGTTGGTACATAGATGGTAGATTATTCTATCATAAAATGATCGATACTAAGAATCCTAAGAATGGTATTACGGAACTTAGATACATTGATCCTAGAAAAATTAAGAAAGTTGTAGAGTTTGATAAACCAAAAGATAGATTACAACCCATAGATCCACAGACCGCTTCTATTGTTCCGCGTTCTGTTGAGTATTACATATACTCACCCAAAGGTCTAAAAGGATATGAGAACAATGGAATCAAGATTGCACCTGATGCAATAACGTATTGTCACTCAGGTCAGTTAGATATGCAGAGAAACTATGTTCTCTCACATCTACATAAAGCAATCAAGGCACTCAATCAACTTAGGATGATTGAGGATAGTTTGGTTATATATAGATTGTCTCGCGCTCCCGAGCGTAGGATATTCTATATTGACGTGGGTAATTTACCTAAGCAAAAAGCAGAACAATACCTCCGTGAGGTGATGTCTCGCTATCGTAACAAACTTGTTTACAACGCTGATACAGGAGAAATAAGAGATGACAAGAAATTCATGTCAATGCTCGAAGACTTCTGGTTACCACGAAGAGAAGGGGGAAGAGGCACGGAAATCTCTACTCTCCCAGGTGGACAAAATCTTGGAGAACTTGAAGACGTCAAGTACTTCCAGAAGAAACTCTACCGATCACTCAACGTACCCGAGTCACGCTTAGAATCTGATAACTCATTCAACATTGGTAGATCTGCTGAGATCACTCGTGATGAAGTGAAGTTTCAGAAGTTTGTCACCAGACTTCGTAAGAAGTTTAGTGATTTATTTAATGATCTCCTTAAAACTCAATGCGTTCTTAAAGGTGTTTGCACCTTAGAAGAGTGGGATGAGATTAAGGAACACGTTCAGTACAACTTTATTGCGGACAACTACTTCTCTGAAATGAAAGAGAAGGAAGTTATGAATGAACGTCTCGCTATGTTGCAACAAATGGATCCTTATGCAGGAAAATATTTCTCTGTTGAGTATCTAAGACGCAACATTTTACGTCAGACTGACAACGAAATTAAGGAACTGGATGAACAAATGGCAGCAGAAATTGCCGATGGGTTAGTTGTTTCTCCTGTTGAGATGCAACAAATGGAAAAAGCGCAGATGGAAATGTCTATGCAACCACCAGAACCACCTCCCGAGGAACCCAGTTTGTCTGAAAAGGACTATAAAAAGGGAGAAATCTAAATAGTATACATACACACATAAATTATGCCTTCTCAATCTGCTAATGACATCGTGAATGCGCTATTTGCTGGACAGAAAGATCTTTCTGATTATGTAGATACGCAAATGAAATCTCTTGCCATGGACTCTATCGAGGATATGAAGAAAGAGGTTGGGAAAACAATGTTTGCTCCACAGGAAGATGGACCAGAATCCACAGAGCAACCTGTTGATGCAATTCCACCTGATCAAACCGAGGAACCCACAGATGAAACTGATAACGGAACAAATTGATGATGCCCAGGTTGTAATAACTGAGGGTAAGAACGGTAAGAAACAGACCTTTATTGAGGGAGTTTTCTTGCAAGGAGAGATAACAAACCGCAACGGTAGACGTTATCCAATACAAACTCTTGCAAGAGAAGCAGCAACTTACAACGAAAAGTTTGTAAAAACTGGTCGTGCGCTAGGTGAATTGGGTCATCCCGAAGGTCCAACCATCAATTTAGATCGTGCATCTCACATTATTACTTCTCTAAAACAGGAAGGTAATAACTTTGTGGGTAAAGCAAGATTATTAGAGACCCCAATGGGTAAGATTGCTAAACAACTTCTTGATGAAGGTGTTAAATTAGGAGTCTCATCACGCGGACTAGGGTCTATCAAAGAAGAAAACGGTATCAAAGTTGTAGGAGAGGACTTTGTTCTTGCTACTGCTGCTGATATTGTCGCTGATCCGTCAGCACCTGATGCTTTTGTTAATGGCATCATGGAAGGTAAAGAGTGGGTACTTGCTGGTGGCGCAATAGCAGAGCAAGATATCGATGCAATTAAGAAGAGAATTGACAATGCTGCGCTATCGCAGATTGAAGAAAGGAAGATTTCCGCATTCAATTCATTCTTAAATTCTTTATAACTATAAATAATAATTAGCAACTATCAACACAGTTAGAAAAAACGGAGACCGTAATGTCTGAAAAACTTGAAACAACTCTGGATGAGCAAGGTGTAGTAACCAAGAATGCTAAACCTGGCGATCCTATGCCTAAATCTGAGACTGGTACTCCTGGTCAAGGTATACAAGATCTAGGTGGACCAACACCTTTTAACTCTAAACCAGATGACGATTCTAACAAGATGAAGACTGGTGGCGGACCAACAGCAACACCTCCACAAACAAAACCATCTGATGCATCAGGTCAAAAGGCAGAGTTTAGTACAAAAGGTGATGTACATGCTTCTCATGAACCAGAGGGAGAGGTAATCGAAGAAGAGCAGGAAGAGGAAACAATCCAAGTTGACCTATCTGCTGATGTTGCTGCACTAACTGAGGGTGAAGATCTAAGCGAAGAGTTCAAAGCGAAAGCAGCGACCATCTTTGAAGCAGCAGTGATCTCACGCTTAAACGAAGAACTAGGACGCATGCATGATGACTATGCAAAAGTCTTAGAAGAAGAAATTGAGTCTGTTAAGAACGAATTGGCAGAGAAGGTAGATGAGTACCTGTCATTCGCAACTAACAAATGGGCAAAAGACAACGCTCTTGCTATTGAGCACGGTATCAAAACCGAAATGGCAGAGTCAGTCCTTGCAGGACTCAAACAGGTTTTCTCCGAGAACTTCATCGATGTTCCCGAAGAGAAAGTTGATCTAGTCGACGAAATGACTGGACAACTCGATACTATGGAGAAGAAACTCAATTCACAAATCGAAGAGAACGTCGCTCTTACAAAAGAGATAGGCGGATATATCAAGAATGGGATAGTGACCGAACTATCTGATGGTCTTAGCGTTGCTCAGAAAGAGAAATTCGCTAGTCTAACAGATGCAGTTGAGTTTGAAAATGAAGAATCCTTCCGCGAGAAGGTCAAGACAATACGCGAATCATACTTCAACAATGGCAAACCAGAAGCGACAACAGTCTCAGAGGATGTCGAAGTTGATGCATCTACTCAGGTAGAAGGCACTATGGGCGCATACGTCAACGCACTTTCCCGCTGGGCAAAGTGATTAAATTACAATCAACCCTAATTTTTTAAAGCAAAATGTTCAACTCAGAACACTTGCAAGAAAAGTGGGCACCTATTCTAGAACATTCCGAGTTAGATAATATCTCTGATAAGTACAGAAAGGCAGTTACTTCAATCTTGCTTGAAAACCAAGAATCATTCCTCAAAGAGGAAGCAGGAATTCTTAACGAAGCTGCTCCTACAATGAGTGCTGGTACTGCTGGTTTCAGTGGTAGTTCAACCGCTACTGGACCTGTTGCTGGTTTCGACCCTGTGTTGATTTCATTAATAAGAAGATCAATGCCTAAGCTAATTGCTTATGACATTGCTGGTGTACAACCTATGACTGGTCCTACTGGTCTAATCTTCGCAATGAGATCACGCTACGGTACAAACAGAACCGCAGGCAGCGAAGCATTCTTCAACGAAGCAGACTCAGAGTTCTCAGCAGAGAACGCAGCATCAGACTTAGGTAGAACAGCACAGTCTGGATCTAACCCAGGTCTACTTAACGACAGTGGAACATACACCTTCTCAGGTGGTATGCCAACCGCTGAGTCAGAAGCATTAGGCGACGCTTCTGGTAACCAGTTCGCTGAAATGAACTTCTCCATCGAGAAGGTCACAGTGACTGCGAAATCTCGTGCGCTAAAAGCAGAGTACAGTTTAGAACTTGCACAGGACTTGAAAGCAGTTCACGGACTAGACGCTGAATCTGAATTGGCAAATATCTTGTCAACTGAGGTTCTTGCAGAAATCAACCGTGAAGTTGTTAGAACTGTGTATAAGGTTGCTAGACCTGGTGCTCAAAACAACACCGCAACTGCTGGTATCTTCGACTTAGACGTAGACTCCAATGGTAGATGGTCAGTTGAGAAGTTCAAAGGACTTCTATTCCAGATCGAAAGAGACATGAACGCAATCGGGCATGAAACTCGTCGTGGAAAGGGGAACATTCTAATATGTTCTGCTGACGTAGCATCAGCACTTTCTATGGCAGGCGTCCTAGATTACACTCCTGCTCTTGCTGGTAACTCAAACCTACTTCCTGATGACAATAGTTCCACACTTGCTGGTACATTGAACGGAAGAATCAAGGTTTATGTTGACCCATATTCAGCAAACGTAAGTGACAGACACTTCTATGTTGCTGGTTACAAGGGTAGTTCTGCATACGATGCTGGATTATTCTACTGCCCATATGTACCTCTACAAATGGTCAGAGCAGTTGGTCAGGATACATTCCAACCAAAAATCGGATTTAAGACTCGTTACGGAATGGTCGCAAACCCATTCGCAGAAGGCACCGACCAAGGTGGCGGAGATCTTGATCCTAACAAGAACAGATATTACAGAAGAGTCCTTGTTGACAACCTAATGTAAATCTTATATGTGAGTCCCCTCACATAACTGATCCCAGGGTCCTTCGGGACCCTTTTTTATTGTAAATAGTATATAACGAAAGCAAAAATATGAATGGTAGACTAGATAAAGTAGCAATGACCAACAGGTTAATGCAACTCAAAAGAGAACTACATTATAAATGCGAGATCGGTGAAAAAGGAGAATGGGAATGTAAAGGTGCTAACGAGTATCTAAATAGAACATTCGATATTCTCGATGAGTATTGGCAATAAGTCAATTATCTGTTATACTGTACTTTAAATAGGAGAACTTCCATGTTATCAGAAGTAATGAAAGACTCACCAGTAAGTGAGTACTTGAAACCTAAACGTAAAGTCGTTACCACAAGTCCTGCTGTAAAGAAGGCATATAGAAAAGGATACCTATCAAAGGTAGAACAAAAAGAAGTCTTCACAAGAGAAGAATGTGAAGCAATGATTGAGTTCGCTATCAATCAACACAATAGAAACGCAGGACAAATCAGCATGGTCCTAGGTTTCATATTCATGGCACTTTTCGCTGATGGATTATTCAGAGTTTTAGGATTGATCCCACCTTTCATGGGACTAGATGTAAATATAATTCAAGACGTAGTTGATGCGATCAAAGACGAGGTAGTCAAACAACTATAAATACCTAAAAATAGGTAGGAAAATGCCACAAGACTATGGTCAGTGGAACAAACAGATTGAGAATAGAAACTTTCTATCCCCAATCGGGTTTAAGTTGCAGATAGATGAATATCCAAAGACTGCGTATTTTGCACAGTCTGCTAATATCCCTGGTGTTTCTACAAATACAGTAGAGCAACAGACTGGTATGGGTCGTCCAATTCCATACGAAGCATTTGGACTTAACTATGAACCATTTAATCTGACGTTCCTAGTTGACGAGAATTTAGAGAACTATTTGATATTACATAACTGGTTGACTGCTATTGCGGGTGGTAGAGAGAGTCTTGCAGAGCGTCGTACATTAACAAGAAACTATGCAGTCCGTTGTGACGCATCACTTGCTGTGCTTAACAGTAATTTCCAAACAAATTTCTTTGTGACATTCAAGGATCTATTTCCTGTGTCCTTGAATGCATTGGAATTTAATGCTACAATAGATGGTACGGAGTATGCTACTGCAACAGCAGAGTTTAGGTATGCTGTGTATAATATAGAAGACGCTAACGGTATCGTAAGAACACAATTAGAATGAACCTTGATGAAATTCGTGATATGTGGAGGGAGGACTGTAAGATTGACCAGAACGACCTCGACACTGAGAACTTTAAATGTACAGTTATCCATGAGAAGTATCTAAACATATGGTCTCACTTTCGTCTGATGCTATCAGATGCTGAGACAAAAGCAAAGATACTATACAAGATGAAGTTTGAATACTATGCTGGGAAAGCACCAGCAGCAGTATATGCTGAGAAACCATTTAATCATAAGGTACTCAAAGGTGACCTCAATACTTACATCTGGGCAGATGAAGAATGGTTAAGGAACAAACAGAAAATTGACTACCTTCAAACTGTTATAAATTATTTGGAGATGATTCTTAAACAGTGTGCCAACCGTGGTTTCCAGATAAAGAACTATCTTGAACTGAGAAAACATGCAGATTATTGACTACATTAATTACAAAAAAGAATGAAGTTTATTTGAAAGTGAATGCTGAACCTCATGTTCACCAAGAACTAAGTGATCACTTTCAGTTTGATGTGCCTGGGGCAAAATACATGCCACAGTATCAGAAATATAAATGGGATGGAAAGATCAGATTATACTCTCCTGCTACTGGTGAGATATATGCTGGTCTTTTTGATTATCTGACTGACTTTCTAGAAGAAAGAGGTTACCACTATCAGATACAAGACAATAACATCTATGGAAGACCGACAGATACAGAACTTCTCGTATCACCTGAGGCTATTGCGGGGTTTGTTAGATCTCTATCAATTCCGATTAAGGCACGAGACTACCAGTTACGAGCAGTTTACCAAGCACTTAAATACAATCGCAGACTTTTACTTTCCCCGACGGGATCAGGAAAATCCCTGATAATATATGCCATAGTAAGATGGCATCTGCATTTTGATAGAAATATATTAATTATAGTTCCAACAGTATCATTAGTAGAGCAGTTATATAAAGACTTCAAAGAGTACGGATGGAATCCTCGTGGATACTGTCATAGAATCTCAGCAGGAGCAGAGAAATTTACAGAGAAACCAGTTGTTATATCTACATGGCAGAGTATATACAAGGAACCCCGAAAGTTTTTTAAGAAGTTTGATGTAGTTATAGGAGACGAAGCACACTTATATAAAGCAAAGTCATTGTCGGGTATCCTCACCAAGTGTCATGACGCAAAACATAGAGTGGGACTGACAGGGACACTAGATGGCATGCAAACTCATCAGTTAGTGTTAGAGGGTTTGTTCGGTAAATGCGACAGAGTAACACAGACAGTTGACCTCATGAAGAAGGGTCATCTTGCACCCTTATATGTCAAGATCCTAGTGTTGAAGCACGGTTTCGTACCATTTGAGGACTACCAACAGGAAATGGATTGGATAGTACAGAACCATAGACGCAACACCTTGATAACTAACCTAGCACTTGACTTGTCAGGTAACACCTTGGTTCTCTTCAATTACGTCGAGAAACATGGTATTCCCTTGAACGAAATGCTAAATAGTAAAGTAAAGGATGGTCGTAAGACGTTCTTTATACACGGTGGTATTGATGCATATGACAGGGAGGAGGCACGCTCGGTTTGCGAGAAAGAAAAGAACGCAATCATTCTTGCTTCTTATGGGACTTTCTCTACTGGTATCAATATTAGGAACTTACATAACGTAATTTTCGCAAGTCCATCTAAGTCAAGGGTTCGCAACCTTCAATCTATTGGACGTGTCCTTCGTAAGGGTGATAACAAAGCACAAGCAATGCTATATGATATAGCAGATAACTGTGCTCGTGGATCAAAAAAGAACTATACTATAAGACATCTTGATGAACGAATTAAGATATACAATGAGGAATCTTTCAATTACGAAATAAAGGAGATCAAACTCAATGATTAACTACATTCGACACGACGAACAATTTTACGGAGTATGTAAACTCTCCGTAGGGGATGAGGTATTGGGTGAGATAATTGTCACAGAAGATCCTGAGACTAAAACAGATCTAATATTCATTCAGCATCCTGCTAAGACTAAGGTTATTGATTTAGATCATCCTGTCAACCAAAATTCCAAAGAACAAAAAGTGGCGATGGGATTTATTAGGTGGATGAATTTTAGCGACGAAGACTTTTATGTTATAAGTGAAAAAGATATAATGACGATAGCACCAATGTCTCCTGCATCAATTATGATGTACAAGAGATGGGTCAGAAAAGAAATCCAAGGACTACCTGAGAAAGAAAGGGAAGTACCCATGAATAGTTCTATGGGATTATTAGATACAGTAGACAATGCCCGACAACTTTTAGAAAGAATCTATAAGAACCCTAAGTTACCAGATATAAACCAATAGAATATCCCTTCCAACCCTCACAGTGTTGAGTGTACACAGAAATTAACAACTTGTCAAGCTAGTTGCGTTTTCTGTGTTTTTTTGTTAATATAAGTACATCCGAACGGATATTATGCCCCGCAAATCTACCAAGAAAAAAGAACATTATGTAGATAACAAGAAGTTCCTAGCAGCATTAGTCGTATATCGTGCTGAATGTGCTGAGGCAACTGAGAAAGGACTCGGTAAACCAAGAGTTTCAAACTATATTGGCGACTGCTTTTTAAAAATAGCAACTCATCTATCATATAGACCTAACTTTATAAACTACATGTATAGAGAGGACATGATCGGAGACGGTATTGAAAATTGTATTCAATACATTCATAACTTTGACCCCGATAAATCCTCCAACCCATTCGCGTATTTTACGCAGATCGTTTATTATGCATATTTAAGACGTATTGCAAAAGAAAAACGACAACAAGCAATACGAGAAAAGATTCTGGAACGCAAAGGTTACGAAGAAGTCTTCCACTCAGATGACCTAGATAACATAGCAGACTTGAACTATATCAAGTCCAGAGTCGAAACAAACACACGATACAACTGATGGGAATTCTCTCTCAACTTAAAGTCATGTTCGCTGATGAATTTGATTTTACCAAAGCAGACTACAAATTAATTTGTGATGCTTTACATAAACGTCAACGAAACTACATTGCTGGTGATCGGATGTTTAAACATTATGGAATCTTACTTGAAAAATTCACCCGACTCTATGAAACTTCTTCTGATAACTGATCAACATTTTGGTGTAAGGAATGATAGTCCTGCATACATTGAACAGTATCGTAAGTTTTACAAAGACACTGTATTACCTTATATTGATAAGAACAAGGTAACTCATATTGTAAATCTTGGCGACACTTTCGATAGACGTAAGACTATCAACTTCTCATCACTAGATGCTGCCAAGGAAATGTGGTTTGATCCCATTAGAGAACGTGGTATTAAAATGTGGTGTATTGTAGGTAATCATGACATCTATTTTAAGAATACATTGAAGGTCAATAGTCCTCAGTTACTACTGGAAGACTATCCTAATATAGAAATAGTAGAAGAACCAAAGGATGTAAACATAGGTGGTCTCGATATATTGATGCTCCCTTGGAGGTGTGAGGAAAACACACACAAGTGGAGAAAGATAATAGAAGATACCAAGAGTACAGTATGTCTAGGACATCTGGAACTCAGTCAGTTTGATCCTATCCCAGGATATACTATGGATCATGGTGATGATCCTGCTCCTTTTGAGAAGTTTGATGTAGTATGCTCAGGTCATTACCATCACAGGTCATGCAAGGGTAATATTACTTACCTTGGTAATCCGTACCAACTCTACTGGAATGACTTCGGTACAGAAAGAGGGTTTCATGTACTAAATACTAAGACAAAGAAACTGACGTTCATAAAGAACCCTAATAATATGTTCAATAAGATATATTATAGGGATAATGAAACTGCTCCTATTGACTATAAGTCTCTAACTGGCACATATGTAAAGTTGATCGTAGAAAAGAAAGAAGATCAAAAGTTGTTTGATAGTAAACTCGCTATGATCTTGCTATCAAATCCTGCCGACTTAAAAATTATAGAAGATACCTTTATGGTATTGGATGAAATAGACGAGACCGTAGAAACAGAGGACACTTTATCAATCCTAAACAAATGTGTGGCAGAGGTCGACCACAAGGATGAAGTCTTTGGTATACTTAAATCTTTATATGTAGAAGCACAACGAGTCTAATGTTTGTATTAGTTGACAAAGCAAGCGGAGGGGTGTATGCTGTAAAGGATGACACCATTACAGAACGTGTTGTGCAACTCTTCCAAGAAGAAGACGATGCTGTTAGATATCACGAGTATCTTATCGCAGCAGATTATGATAGAGAATTAATAATTACACCATGTGACGAGCAACAGGTAAAAGATAACTGTGCGTCATTTGGTTATGTCTATACAGTAATTAAACCAACTGATATTGTTTATCCCCCAAGTGATTCTGACTAAATGATTGTTTTTGAAAAGATTAGATGGAAGAATCTGTTGTCCACTGGTCAGCAGTTTACTGAAATCAATCTAAATGATACTGCGTCTACATTAATTGTAGGTAATAATGGAGCAGGCAAGAGTACACTTCTTGATGCTCTTTGTTTTGGTCTATTTGCAAAACCATTTAGAAAGATTAGTAAGACACAATTAATCAATACAGTAAACGAAAAGGAATGTGTAGTAGAAATAGAATTTAATATTGGTAGTATTGCATATAAAGTTGTCAGAGGTATGAAACCATCTAGGTTTGACATCTATCAGAACGATAAGAAATATGAATCAAATGCATCTGTTGCTGATGACCAGAAATACCTAGAACAATCTATTCTAAAACTAAACTTCAAGTCATTTACACAGGTAGTTATTCTGGGTAGTAGCACGTTTGTACCTTTCATGCAACTGACAGGTCCTAATCGACGTGAGGTTATTGAAGATATTCTTGACATCCAGATCTTCTCTCAGATGAATGTGCTACTGAAAGAAAGAGTCAAAGAGATCAAAGAAGAACAGAGGTCATGTGAATATGAAATGGATATTGCACAACAGAAAGTTGAAATGCAAATCCGTAATATTGAGAACCTAGAAAAGGTTGACACTTCTTTGATGGAGAAGAAGCAGAAAAAGTTTGATCAAAATGAAGAACGTTGTATAGAAATTAAATCTAGAATCAAAGAACTAGATAAGAAATGTGACACGTTAGAACCACAGATATTAGAACTAGACAAGGCAGTAGATAAGCACGAGAAGTTCAAAGAGATGCGTACCAAGATCAAATCTAAATTTGATAACTCTCGTAGAGAAATGGATTTCTTTGAGAACAATCACACATGCCCTACATGTACCCAAGAGATTACTGAACAGTTTAAAGAAGCAAAGATAAAGTATCTTGCAGAAAAAGGAACTGAATTAGCAGCAGGATCTAAACAAATTACTGATGAGATTAAAAAACTTGCGACCACAGTCAAAGATCTCAGGAAGAAATCAGAAGAGATTAATGGTTACAGGTATGAAATACAGGCATTGACACATGAGGAAACTAAACTACTCAAAGAAAATACTGCTATCCTAACTGAGGTAGGTAGTGATACAACAAACTTAGAGAACGAGAGACAAGAATTAGTTGTTATCAAACAGCAACTAGAAGAAAAGAAAGATGACTGTGCCAAAGTCAATACACAAGCAAACTATCTTGGTATTGTAGGTGAGTTGTTGAAAGACAGTGGTATCAAAACAAAAATAATTGCTAAGTTTATACCACTTATCAATGCTAGAATTAATAAATATCTGCACAGTATGGATTTCTTTGTAAACTTTACACTAGATGATAATTTTACAGAGAAGATCCTATCTAGATTTCGTGATGACTTTACATACTCCTCATTCTCTGAGGGTGAAAAGCAAAAGATTGACCTAGCACTATTGTTTACATGGAGAGAAGTTGCACAACTTAAAAATAGTGTGGCAACTAACCTACTCATTCTTGACGAAGTGTTTGACTCATCACTAGATCAATCTGCTACGGACGAACTGATGAAGATATTAAAGAATAAGTTAGACAAAACTAATTTGTTTGTGATTTCACACAAAGGTGAAGTCCTAATTGACCGCTTTGATAAGACGGTTGAGTTTAAGAAAGATGGAGATTTCTCAAATTTATATTTGACAAACGCATAGTCTCCTGTATAATGAAATTAGTATCTAAAATTTATGTTTTTAGCAAGTTGCCCACCAGTCTATACCCTACCAGGGACTTGGACAAAGTGTAACGCAATAATCCCACACTATAATGCTAATCCTAATATCACATTTGGTATTTCAATAGCAGTCATTACTGTACTGTTAGCAGGATTTGGTATATACAAAGGATTCTTTGCCAATAAAGATCTAGCAGACCCTTGGGATGATCACGATGACTAATTATGGACTTGAAGTAGTATTCTGGGTCACACTTGGAGTACTTTTAATCTACCAATACGAGAATAGAAAATGAATGACCTGACCGTGGGTATTTACTTCCTCATGTTTGCAATAGTAGCAGGAAGTAGTTTCGCATTTATGTTTGTTATGATGCGAACCACGATTGAGGCAGTTAATAAACCTGTAAGAAATGTACATCCAGAAATGAAAGACGTACAAACAGGTGATGAGTTACTTGTATTTAAACCAGAGGAAGATGATGATGAACCTGACACAGTGGTGGTAAGAAGATAATGTATCATAATAACTTCTTCACTGACGAACAATGGGAATGCATAAGAGTATGTGTAGCAAATGCACCTATACCTTATGACATTACAAAGAAAAAGATTCCTGCTGAGATCTTGGCAAAGATAGGACAACCAAAGAAAGAGGAACACGAAGGAGAAATCCTAGTAGAATGTAACTTGGAGCAATATGAAAATACCTAACTGGCAACACCATTCTAAGAAAGATAAGAAGCGACACTTGAAACCGCAAGCATTGCGTCAAGCAAGAAAGCGACGCAACCAGTTAAAAAAGTGTCTACTCAACCGTCCCAAGGGGCGGTTTTCGTGTAATAATGTGTATATACAAACGAGTTAGACATGACAACAAACATCGAAATCAAAGGTTCACTAGCAAGATTACTTGCAACAGAGAACTTAGTTGTAGAACATAAGCAAGTACCAACAGCATCATTCGATGTAGATAAGAGAGTATTGACACTTCCAATGTGGACCAAAGCAAGTGACATTGTATACAACATGCTTGTAGGTCACGAAGTAGGTCATGCACTATACACACCTAACGACAAAGATGTATTTGAGAATGCACCATGTCCACTTGGTTACATCAACGTTACAGAAGATGCTCGTATTGAGAAGTTGATGAAGCGTAAGTATCCAGGAATCTCAAAAGACTTTCATGGTGGATACTCAGAATTACATGAAGATGATTTCTTCTCAGTAGAGGACACAGATCTCAATCAGTTGACATTAATAGACAGAGTAAACCTACACTTCAAGATAGGTGCATATGCAATGATGCCTTTTTCTCCTGCTGAGACACCTCTCAGAGACGCTGTGGGACGTGCAGAGACATTCCAGGAAGCAATAGATGCTGCTAAGGCAATTTATGACTACATGAAAGCACAGCAAGCAGAAGAAGAAAAGCAAGCAGAAGAGCAACAGCAACAGGTAAAAGCACAGGTTCCTACACAAGGTGGTGGTCAAGGAGAAACAAGTACAGGAGACAGAGAGTACCCTGACTTTCCCCAAGGAGAAGATCTATCAGAAGGTAAGAGTGAGACTCAGGAAGTTGAACAACCTAAGAACTCTTTCCAACATGACGTTGACACACCAGACAACCAGATGCAACCTTCTAATAAGCATGGAGAGAACACTAACCAAGGTTATGGTCGTCCTAGCATTGAGGTTGTAACAACACAAGAATCATTCGACCAAGCAGCAGAAGGTCTAGCAGACAGAGCAGCAAACGAAGTCAAGTATGCAACATTCCCAAAGAAAGTTAATCATGATGAAATCATTGTTCCTGCATCTTTGATCTGGAAAGTAGCAGAGAGAGATTGGGAACAGTTCGAGAGTGCTCCTGCAAAGGAGAGAGGAGAAGTAGACCCATTCATAGAAGTTGACAGAAAGTTTGTTGAGTTCTGTAAGCAAACATCTAAGGACGTCAACTACATGGTCAAAGAGTTTGAGTGTAAGAAAGCAGCATCAGCATATGCTCGTGCATCAGTTGCTAAGACAGGTGTTCTTGATACTGCTAAGTTACACACATACAAATTCAATGATGATGTATTCAAGAAGGTAACTCGTACACCTGACGGTAAAAACCACGGTCTTGTATTCCTAGTAGACTGGTCAGGTTCTATGGCAGGAGAGATCTACGAGACAATCTTACAGATCATCAACCTATGTCAGTTCTGTAAGAAAGTAGGTATCCCATTTGATGTATATTCATTCGTTGTTGACGGTGGTCTATGTCTCTTACAGGAAGGATCAGATCACTTAAACCCATACTATGATGGTGGTGGAGAGTCCGTTATCTCATCACGCAACGAAGATGAGTTCTTCCTTGACAGAAGATTCAGATACGGTAACTTACTTACATCTGATGTTAATCAAAAGACATTCAATCATCACTGTAAGTTACTTTACAGAGTTGCAAACTATTACAGAACAAGATGTCACTGGAATAGAATAGAACCAAAACCACCACACTTCATGGGTCTTGGTGGTACACCACTCAACGAAGCATTAGTTGTTATGCAGTCCTACCTAGGCAAGTGGAAGTCACAGCACAATGTAGAGAAGTGCCACTTGATCGTACTTACAGATGGAGAGTCACAGTGCTTACCTACAACTAGACAAGGTAAATCATACGGTGTAGATACAGGAATGTATCCTGACTACGGTCACTACAATACTGTTATCAGACACAAAGGTCGTCACTTCAAGACTGTACACAATGCTAACTCTGATATGACTACCAGATTACTAGAAATAATCAGAGAGACAAATCCAGGGTCAAACGTTCTTGGTATCAGAATATGCCCAAGCAGAGGATTTGCTCACTATCTTCGCTACCTAGGTATCTGGGACCAGAAGAAGATTGAAAAAGTCCAGAAGCAATTCAAGAAGAAAAGATGTGCAGTTATCAACAGCACAGGTTACAGCGAGTTGTATGTAATCGCATCTAATTCTTACTCAGAGGACACTGAAATGAAGGTTGAAGAGGGTGCAACTAAGACTGATATCAAACGTGCATTCGCTAAGTCTTTGAAGTCCAAGTCAGTCAATCGTAACTTGCTATCTTCCTTCGTGTGCCAGATAGCATAGTGTCCATTATGTGTTTACAACACACATAGAATCATATACAATTAACTCATACAAACAAATACAGAAAATCATGCCATTCGCCCCAATACCAGTTTCCACACAAGACCTAGTTGACTACCTTTCAGAAAAGTTCGGTCTTGATGTAACCACACCAGACCTTCTTGTTGCTGCTGACAAATTCAACATGAGTTATGCAACTGTCAAGAAGAGACTAAAACAGTACAAGACAGGTATTGGTAAGTGGAATCTAACTATCGCAGAGAAGTTAGAAAAGAATTTCCAGAACAAGACTGCTAACAAGACAACTCTTGTTGACTCTTTTGACCCTGCATACTTAGTATCAAAAGATCTTGTTCCCGATAAGGACCCTAACTATGTTCCTTTCGGTAACTTCACTGACTTGAAGAGAATCATCAAGTCCAAGGTGTTCTATCCTACATTCATCACAGGTCTATCAGGTAATGGTAAGACATTCGGTGTCGAGCAAGCATGTGCTCAACTAGGTAGAGATCTTATCAGAGTCAACATCACAGTTGAGACTGACGAAGATGACTTGATCGGTGGTTTCAGACTCGTTGATGGCAACACAGTATGGCACAACGGTCCAGTGCTCGAAGCACTACAAAGAGGTGCAGTTCTATTACTCGATGAGTTAGACCTAGCATCAAACAAAATATTATGCTTACAATCAATCTTGGAGGGCAACGGTGTATTCATTAAGAAGATCGGTAAACAGGTTTACCCCGAGAAGGGTTTCACGGTGGTGGCAACCGCTAACACCAAGGGAAAAGGTTCTGACGATGGTCGCTTTGTTGGCACTAATGTTCTAAACGAAGCATTCCTAGAAAGATTCCCACTCACATTTGAGCAAGAGTATCCTTCTATCAAGATCGAACAGAAGTTACTACATAACTACTGCTCAGAGTTGAACTGCTGTGATGACGAGTATATCGAGAACCTCGGTACATGGGCAGAGATCATCCGTAAGACCTTCAAAGAAGGTGGTGTTGATGAAGTCATCTCTACTCGTAGACTTGTACACATCATTCGTGCATTCGCTATCTTCAAGGATAGACTAAAAGCAATCAAACTTTGCTTAAACAGATTCGACGACGAGACAAAGGCAGCATTCCTAGAATTATATTCTAAGATAGATGCTAAGGTTGATCTAGGAGAGACACCACTCGAAGTTGACGCAGACTAATTTATCTGCTAAGATAGATCTATGAACAAATATCGTGAAAACGAGACCCTAAAAATTGTCCAAGAGTATGTCGACAAGACATACCAAGGACATTATGTAGGGGATGATCAAGACAAGACACAGACCTTAGACCTCTTAGAGTCCATAGGTACTGTGTCTGACTTTTGTCAATCTAACATCATAAAATATGCTGCTAGGTTTGGCAAGAAAAATGGCAAGAACAAGCAGGACTTATTGAAAGTCATGCACTATGCTATATTACTGTACCACTTCTCCAACTTTGATAATGATCACTGAATCTATGAAAATTTCTGATGAACAACTAGAAGTCTTTAATATCTTTAAACTTATTAATCCTTCTATACTTTTGAAACCTGGTCAGAGAGTATCTACAATCTCTAACAACAAAAATATTATGGGAGTGGCAGACTTTAACACTCTGAACATACCAGTAAAGGCACCGATCTATGATCTACATGTCTTCTTAAACACTATGAACATTGTATCAGGTGGAGAGAGATTGAAGAGTGATGTAGACTTCCAAGAGAACCTAGTTAATATCAGTCACGGACGTAGTAAGATGAAGTATTACTATGCTGACGAGAGAATGATTACTGCTCCTCCTGATAAACTTGCTAACCTAGGTGACCCAGTACAGAAAGTAAGTATTGAGTATGCAGATTTCCAGAAGATGTTCAATGCTGCTGCAACATATAGTCTCCCAGACATTTGTTTCGTAGCGGACAGTGGTAATCTAAGTGCAATGGTTACAGACAAACGTAACTCATCATCCAATGTATTTACAGTTGATCTAGGAGAGTCAGACAAAGAGTTCTGTTTCTGTGTTAAGACTGAGAACCTAAGAATTGTATGCCCTACACTAGGTGGTAAATCAAATATTGTATCAGGTTATAATGTTGAACTATACACTAGCAAAGTTGCTAAACTATCTGCTATAATAAAGTCAACAGCAAAGAAAGAATTAACTAATCTTGAATTGCTAGTTGCACTTGAACCTGATTCGGAGTATTGATGTTGTACGGTCTAATTTTTCTAGTTATTATATTCATAGTATTTTTAATCCTCACTTACTATAATCCACATTGATGAAAGAATTTGATTATGACCTTGATTATAAATCACTTGATTTTACAGACGAGGAAACTCGTAAACTTTATCGTATTGGAAGAGGAGAACAGGGAGTCCTTCTGGTTCGCCCTTATACTAACGATATATGTGCTCATTGGAGGTTTAAAACACCAGACATTGCAATGATGTCTGCCCATACTATCTTCGACATGTATCTTGATTACCTAGAAGAGGAAGACTTTATAGGTATGGATATGTGTCGTAAGTTTTTGGAAATGGGTTTTACTAGATCAAGACGTTATGCTAATCATCACACAGGAAAGAAATATGATGATGAAGGCAACGTAAGACCCCAAGAACCAGATCATGCTACTTGTAAATATGCTAAGTCCGCTAAGATATTTAAGAGTGTTAGAGATATGGTTGCTAAAAATGACAAATATGTTATGATGAGAAAACAATGGAGGTCTAACGAATGAACATCTTTGTTACAGATCCAGACCCTGTTAAGTCTGCACAATCTTTACCTGACAAACACATTGTCAAAATGCCCCTAGAAACCTGTCAAATGCTATCAATCGTAGCATCAGAGGAATGGGGTCATTCTTTTGGCACTCTACCTCGTGCTGACGGTCAACCATACAAGACCGAGAAGGGTGCCTTTCGTAATCATCCTTGCACACAGTGGGCACAGAAAAACTGGCGGTGGTTAATTAACCATGGTCTTGCCTTGTGTGAGGAATATACACACAGGTATGGTAAAAGACATACTTGTCATGATACAATACTTGTAGCAGACCAAATCTTTCCTAAGAAAGATCTAGGTCCTACACCATTTGCTCGTGCTATGTACGATGAGTTCAAGCATGACAAATCTATTTCTACATTTGATGCATACAAACGTTATGTTGCATCTAAACCTTGGGTATGCAATAATTATCTGAGGAAACCTGATCGTAAACCTAACTGGGTTTAATTTTATTATGAATGATTTTTTGTGGGTCGAGAGATATCGTCCCGCCAACGTGAGAGAGTGTATTCTTCCTGAGAATACGTCTCAAATGTTTGAAGGTTTTGTTGAACAAGGAGAGATACCTAATCTTCTCCTAGCAGGACCCGCAGGCATAGGCAAAACAACTATTGCTAAGGCATTATGTAATGAACTGGAAGCAGATTTCTTTGTTATCAATGGATCTGATGAAGGTAGATTCTTAGATACTGTAAGAAATCAAGCAAAGTCATTTGCTGCTAGTGTTTCTCTTACATCAAAAGCAAAGCACAAAGTTATAATTATAGATGAGGCAGATAATTGTACACCTGATGTACAAATGTTATTGCGTGGTAATATTGAGGAGTTCCAGAATGCTTGTAGATTTATATTTACATGCAACTATAAAAACAGGATCATTGATCCTATACACTCACGTTGTTCTGTTATAGATTTCAACGTCAAAGGAAAAGAGAGAGCACAAATGGCAGCATCTTTCTTTGATAGAGTGAAAACAATTCTAGATATCAATAAGATTGAGTATGAAAAGAAAGTTGTAGCACTAATTATACAGAAATACTTTCCAGATTTTAGGAGAACATTAAATGAGTTACAAAAGTATTCCAGTAAAGGCAAAATTGATGTCGGCATTCTTAGTACTGGTGTGGACCTTACAGTGTCTGATCTGGTTAAACATCTTAAAAATAGAGAATTTACAAACATGAAGAAGTGGGTTGTAAACAACCTAGATAATGAACCACAAATCATTATGAGAAAAGTTTACGACACCATGTATACTTACATGAAACCAAAGAGTATACCCGAAGCGGTTCTCATCATGGGTGAGTATCAATACAAAGCAAACTTTGTTATGGATCAGGAAATTAATCTGGTTGCATTCATGACAGAACTAATGATGAGGTGTGAGTTTCAATGAATTGTTGGCACTGTAATACTGAACTGATTTGGGGTGGTGATCACGATGGTGAGGACTACTGCAATGAAGAATATAATATAGTCACTAACCTATCGTGTCCTAAATGTGATGCGTTTGTTTTAGTTTATCATTCACCAAAGAAGTGGGACGATGACGATCAAGAAGCATGATTTATTTCCTACAACAGTCTATGAATTTAGACTAGAAGAGGAGTATATGGAAATGATGCATCAGGCACATGAGTTTGCAAAGACTCTAAGCATGCAGATGTATAATTTTCCTGCGGGTGTTAGGACAAGTCGTGGAGACATACACAAAGAAGAACCCATGAAACCTCTATGTGGGTTCTTTGAGGACTGTTTAGACTATATTAGATGTGATCTTGCACTACAAGTAGAAGCACTTAAAATCTCACTCGCATGGGCAAACTTTGCACCCGCAGGATCAGGTGTAGGACACCCTTTACACCGACATAATTACTCATATTTGTCTGGTGTATTTTATTTTACAGAGGGTAGTGATACTATCTTCCAAGACCCAGTGGACATTCGTAACCTAGACACACTAGAAATTACCAGAGACTTCTTTGATGGTCCATTTGAGAGGATAAAAGCAGAACCAGGGAAACTTATTATATTTCCTGGGTGGTTGAGACATTACAGTGACCCACATGCAGGACAAGAAGACAGGTGGTCTATGTCTTTTAACTCATTACCTCATGGTGCTGTCAATGCAGGACCACAAGGTGTACCAATGGCGAGGATACAAGTACTATGAGATTATTAAAAACTCCACTCAGATACCCAGGTGGTAAATCAAGGGCATGTGTACGTCTATATGACTGGTTTCCTGCTGATATAGATGAGTTCAGAGAACCATTTGTAGGTGGTGGTTCAGTGGCATTGTATTTCAGTCAGTTACACCCTGATGTACCAGTGTGGATCAACGATTTATACACCCCTTTATACCATTTTTGGATCAATTTAAGAGACAGAGGTGATGAGTTGAGTGACACCTGTTATGCTATCAAACAAGACCACCCTACACCTGACCTTGCCAGAGAACTATTTGACAAAAGTAAGGTAGAAATACAGACAGCAGACAGTTTTAGACAGGCAGTTCTATTCTGGGTGCTTAACAAGTGTAGTTACTCAGGACTGACAGAGAACTCCTCCTTCTCACAGTCAGCATCAAAGCAGAATTTTACCCTGAGAGGTGCAAATAACCTCAAAAAGTATCAAGAAGTCATATCTAAATGGGAGATCACCTGTCTTGATTACACTGAATGTTTACATGAAGAAGGTGAAAACATATTTCAGTTCCTAGATCCACCATATAAGATAGGATCATACCTATATGGACGTGATGCAGGGTTGCATAAGGAGTTTGATCATGCTAAGTTTGCAGAGGATTGTAAGGATGCAGAAGGTAAATGGATGATAACCTATAACATTGACGATGAGATCGAAGAAATGTTCAAGGACTACAACCAGAGATACTTCTCCATGACATATGGTATGCAACACAGACCAGACAACACTAAGAAGGCAGAACTGTTGATAACAAACTACGACGAAGAACCCAAAAACACCCTAGAAGAACTACTTTATGGATAAATTTGAATATTCTCTCACCACATATCTCAATGGCATAAACTTAAAACAAGGCAACATTCAAGATGATGAACGTGCCATGAAGAAATACCCAAAGTTTGTAATAAACAAGTGTATGTCTGACTATATTGACTGTATTATGTACAGTAATGAGATGAACAGATATTATGACTTAGACAACGATCTTCAATATAATTTTTATCTATATAGTATTAGGAAATCGAAGAGGTTTTCTCCCTGGAATAAAAAATCGACAGATAATGACCTAGAACTTGTCAAGAAGTTCTACGGATATAGTACCGACAAGGCACAAGATGCATTGAAACTACTGAACAAGGGTCAACTTGAAGTCATCAAAGCGAAACTAAATGTTGGAGGAAAAAAATGACTGATGAGATCTCTTGGTCTCAGGATATGATGTTAGAAGTGACTTTGAAGGAACCTGATGACTTCCTAAAAGTCCGCGAGACCCTTACTCGTATCGGTGTAGCGTCTAGAAAAGACCACAAACTATATCAATCCTGTCACATATTACACAAAAAAGGCAAGTATTATATAGTACACTTTAAAGAACTGTTTGCGTTAGATGGGAAACCAGCAAACATCACTAAGAATGATGTTGAAAGACGTAACAGAATTGCTAAGTTACTATTTGATTGGGGGTTAGTAGACTTCCAAGCAGAAGATTTAACAGAGGTAGCACCATTGAATCAAATCAAGGTACTATCATACAAAGACAAGGCAGACTGGATCCTTGAATCCAAATACAACATAGGCAAAAAGAAAGTAGTAGCAGAATCATGAAAGCATTTGCAGCAAAACAAATTAAAAGGTTCTTCGAGACAGGAAACTGGGCATTGAAGTTAATCTATATCGTCGTAATTGCAGAACTAACCTTCGTTGGTGCTGCTCTTTCTGGTATTGCAGGACCACTTGATGAGAATGACAGTAACAATATCAAACATATACTGTCATTAGTTGCTACTAAATCATTTGCACTCTATGCTGCTGAAAAAGCAGGAGCAAAAGAAAAGTATCTAATCGAGAAGGCGAAAGTATGATCGGAAAAGAAACACCAGAGATCAAGTATGATCGAGCACTGACACTATTTGAAGAGTCAGTATTGGCACCAGACCACAAACTCAGGGGATGTGCACATAACCAAGGGTGTTTCGATGAGTTAATGGAGATCCGAGAACATGTGTTAAAGTATCTTAAAACATTAAGAGAAGTCACACACCATACACATGC